>ENA-OROH01001337-OROH01001337.1-human-gut-metagenome-genome-assembly--contig:-NODE-1337-length-23434-cov-6.429402_pt1 | contig 23434 bp, 19 predicted proteins | sample MGYA00242125_ERZ509042 | MGnify/ENA primary metagenome ERZ509042 (study PRJEB26280, sample SAMEA2338738) | human gut metagenome | biome: human gut; feature: human-associated habitat; material: faeces... | reverse complement strand
ATATGGAGGCATAGCTCAGCCGGTAGAGCGTCCGCCTCACACGCGGAAGGTCACAGATTCGAGTTCTGTTGTCTCCACCAAAACAAAAAGCAGTTGCGTAAGCAACTGCTTTTTGTTTTGGGTTTCGGCGGCTTTGCCGCCTTCACCCTCCGGCGATTACAGTGCTCGGCAGAAGTGAATTCTGCCTGCGCCAAGGTTTTGGCCAAAGGCCAAAACGCTTGTACGGCGCATCTGCGCCGCCGGCCAGAAGGCCGGGATCGCGGTGGATCGGCGGGCGACCACCTCTAATCATTGTTTTTAAAAAGAAGGAAGATGCGATGCAGTCGCATCTTCCTTTTTTGCGTTCTGGCAAGAAGAAAAAAGGTACTCATAGTCGCTTCAGATGTAAAGCTAGGAATGGGTTCAAGAGCGAGGGAGAAATAAATTTATTTTACCTATTGACATAGTAGGTAAATATAGATATGATTATACCAACCTAAATGGTAGGCAAATAAGAGACCACATGACAGGGCGCCTCTTCTGGCCTACAAGAGAAGGCAGGGAACACCATGGGGCATTTTTTTGAGACGCTGGTCAGAGCAAACTTTCGTTTTGGGCGAATGTGTCTGTGTTGATGAATAAGTGAACACCGACTACACAAAACGAAAGGAATGGATGACAATGAACAATTACAGATTTGAGACGCTCCAGCTGCATGTGGGACAGGAGACTCCCGACCCTGCAACGGATGCCCGGGCGGTTCCTATTTATGCCACTGCGTCGTATGTATTTCAGGACTGCGCCCATGCCGCGGCTCGGTTCAGCCTGGAGGAAGGCGGAAACATTTATAGCCGACTGACAAACTCCACCCAAGATGTGTTGGAGAAGCGGATCGCGGCTTTGGAGGGCGGTGTTGCCGCCCTGGCGCTGTCCTCCGGCGCAGCTGCCATTGCCTATACCATCGAGGCCCTGGCCCTGAATGGAGGGCACATCGTGGCGCAGAAGACCATCTATGGAGGCAGCTATAATCTGCTGGCTCATACGCTGCCCAATTTCGGCATCACCGCCAGCTTTGTGGATATCCACGACCTGGACGAGGTAGAGCGCGCTATTGAGCCAAACACCCGGGCCATTTATATTGAAACCCTGGGCAATCCCAACAGCGATATTCCCGACATTGATGCGCTGGCTGAATTGGCACACCGCCACGGCCTGCCGCTGGTGGTGGATAATACCTTTGGTACGCCGTATCTGATTCGGCCCATCGAGCATGGCGCGGATCTGGTTGTTCACTCCGCAACCAAGTTCCTCGGCGGACACGGCACCACGCTGGGTGGCATCATCGTAGATGCCGGAACCTTCGACTGGGCGGCCTCGGGCAAGTATCCTGCCATTGCCGCCCCAAATCCCAGCTATCACGGAGTGTCCTTTGTCCAGGCGGCTGGAAAGGCGGCGTTCGTCACCTATGTCCGGGCGGTTCTGCTGCGGGATACCGGTGCCTGCATTTCTCCCTTTGCCGCCTTCCTGCTGCTGCAGGGCGTGGAGACCCTCTCTCTGCGCATAGAGCGCCATGTGGAGAATACCAAGAAGGTGGTGGAGTTTTTGGCTAACCACCCTCAGGTAGAGCGGGTCAGCCACCCCTCTTTGCCGGAGCACCCGGACCACGAGCTCTATGAGCGGTACTTCCCCAACGGCGGTGCCTCCATTTTCACCTTTGACATCCGGGGCGGAGAGAAGCAGGCCCATCAGTTTATTGACAGCCTGGAGATTTTCTCTCTCCTGGCCAATGTTGCCGATGTGAAGAGTCTGGTCATCCATCCGGCGACCACCACTCACAGCCAGCTGACGCAGGAGGAGCTGGCCGATCAGAAGATCAAACCCAATACCATTCGGCTGTCCATCGGCACCGAGCATATTGACGACATTCTGGCAGATTTGCAGCGCGGCTTTGACGCCGTTAAGGAGGAATAACCCATGAGCCGTATCTATACATCCGCAGACCAATTGATTGGAAATACTCCGCTTTTGGAGCTGACACACATAGAAGAAGCCTTTGGACTGAAAGCCCGCATTCTGGCAAAGCTGGAATACTTGAATCCCGCCGGGTCTGTCAAAGACCGCATTGCAAAGGCAATGATTGACGATGCAGAGCGGTCAGGGCGGCTCAAGCCCGGCTCTGTCATCATTGAGCCCACCTCTGGAAACACGGGCATTGGCCTTGCCTCAGTGGCGGCGGCCAAAGGCTATCGGATCATCCTGGTCATGCCGGAGACCATGTCTGTGGAGCGCCGCCAGCTTATGAAAGCATACGGGGCGGAGCTGGTGCTGACAGAAGGGGCAAAAGGGATGAAAGGCGCCATTGCAAAGGCAGAGGAGCTGGCCGCGGAGATCCCCAACAGCTTTCTTCCGGGACAGTTTGTCAATCCGGCCAACCCTCAGGCACACCGTGAGAGCACCGGACCTGAGATTTTTAGAGATACCGATGGACAGGTGGATATTTTTGTTGCCGGTGTAGGAACCGGCGGCACCATTACTGGCGTGGGTGAATATCTCAAGGCCCAGAAGCCGGAGGTTCTAATCGTCGCGGTGGAGCCTGCCGCTTCCCCGGTATTGTCCGCAGGCACTGCGGGAGCTCATAAGATTCAGGGTATCGGCGCGGGATTTGTTCCCGACGTGCTCAACACCAAGATCTATGACGAGATCATTCTCGTGGAAAATGAACATGCGTTTGCCGCGGGAAATCTCATCGGCAAGCAGGAGGGGATCCTTGTGGGTATATCCTCCGGCGCTGCGGTTTGGGCCGCCATAGAAGTAGCAAAGCGGAAGGAAAACGAAGGGAAAACCATCGTTGTCCTGCTGCCGGACACCGGAGACCGGTATCTGTCCACCCCGCTGTTTGCAGAGTAACAGAAATACTCCGGCAGCTGCGGGATGCGGCTGCCGGAGTTTTACTTCCAAGACAAGAGTAACTGAGATGTGGCGTCCATTCAGGACGCAAAGGAGAACACCATGCAGATTTATCTTGATAATGCAGCGACCACAAGCGTGAGCGAGACCGCGCTGCAGGCCATGCTGCCCTATTTTAGCCAGGAATATGGCAACCCCTCCAGTCTCCATTCCTTTGGCCAGAGAGCCAATGAGGTGCTGACAGAGGCCCGGGAGAAAATTGCCGCGCTGCTCCACTGCCAAGCCAGAGAGATCACCTTCACCTCCGGAGGCAGCGAAGCAGACAATCAGGCGATCCGTTCCGCCGCCCAGATCGGGGCAAGAAATGGAAATCGGCACATTATTTCCACCGCCTTTGAGCACCATGCCGTGCTTCACACACTGGCCAAGCTGGAAAAGGAGGGCTTTGAGATCACGCTTCTGGATGTACACGAAGACGGTCTCGTACGGCCCCAGGAGGTTGAGGCGGCCATTCGGCCCGATACCTGCCTGGTTACCGTGATGTATGCCAATAACGAGATCGGGACCATCCAGCCGGTGGAGGCGATCGGGCAGATCTGCCGGGAAAAAGGAGTCCTGTTCCACACAGACGCGGTACAGGCAGCGGGCCATCTTGCTATTGACGTGCAGAAGCAGAACATTGACCTGCTCTCGCTGTCGGCCCACAAGTTCCACGGACCCAAGGGTGTGGGCGTCCTGTATGCCAGAAAAGGCGTTCCTCTTACAACCCTCATTGAGGGCGGCGCGCAGGAGCGGGGCAAGCGTGCGGGCACGGAGAATATCCCTGCCATCGTGGGAATGGCCGCGGCCCTGGAGGAGGCCTGCAGGAACATGGAGGCCAATCGGGTCAAGATGATCGCTCTGCGGGATCAGCTGATCCAGGGCCTTGGACAGATCCCCCACTCTGTCTTGAACGGCGATGCCCAGAGAAGACTGCCTGGAAATGTACATTTCTGTTTTGAGGGAATTGAAGGAGAGGCCCTTCTGCTGCTTTTGGATGATAAGGGCATCTGTGCATCCTCCGGTTCGGCCTGTACGTCCGGCTCTCTGGACCCCAGCCATGTGCTGCTGGCCATTGGGAGACCCCATGATATCGCCCATGGCTCGCTGCGGCTGACTCTCTCCGAAGCGACCACCGAGGAAGAAGTTCGGTATACCATTGATGCGGTTACCCAGGTAGTGGCCCAGCTGCGGGGGATGTCTCCTGTATGGAGAGACCTGGAGAACGGCGTGAGACAGTTTGTGATTTAAGTGAGGTGTATGTTATGGCTCTTTACAGCGAAACCGTGATGGACCACTTCCGCAATCCGCGGAATGTAGGAGTGATTGAAGACGCGGACGGAGTCGGCGAGGTCGGCAACGTCCAGTGCGGCGATATTATGAAGATCTATCTGAAGATCAATGAGGGAATCATCTCCGACGTAAAGTTTGAGACCTTTGGCTGCGGCAGCGCCATCGCATCCAGCTCCATGGCCACGGAGATGATCAAAGGCAAGCCGGTGGCGGAAGCTATGGCGCTGACCAACCGGGCTGTGGCTGAGGCCCTGGATGGGCTGCCTGCCCACAAGCTCCACTGCTCGGTGTTGGCGGAGGAAGCGATCAAAAAGGCGCTGCAGGACTACTATGAAAGAAATGGAATGTCCAATGAAGCGGCGGTTGACCAGGAGCAGAAGTAAGCGTTCTGCAGGCTGCTTTTCCATGCCGGACGCAGTTGCATTGCACCCCCTTCCGCAGTAAAATGGGAAACAAGAAAACGAGGTGTTTTACGGCAATGATTTCAACAAGAGGCAGATACGCCCTTCGCGTCATGATTGACCTTGCAGAACACGCCGACGACGGCTATATTCCCATGAAAGAGGTTGCACAGCGACAGGGGATCTCGTTAAAATATCTGGAGCGAATTATGCCTGCCCTGTCAAAAAACAACCTGGTGGAAGGCGTACATGGAAAGGGCGGCGGATACCGCCTGAGCAGAAGGCCGGAGGACTATACGGCAGGAGAGATTCTGCGCCTGGTGGAGGGAAGCCTTGCCCCGGTGGCCTGTCTGGAGTGCGGCGCGGAGCCGTGCAGCAGGCAGGATACTTGTAAGACCATCGCCATGTGGAAGAAGTTTTATGATCTGGTCAACGGATATTTTGATCACATTACCGTGGCAGATCTGGCGTACGGCAATTTGGACACAGAGGATTTTCAGTTCTAAGCATAAAAATAACCACACCATTTGGTGTGGTTATTTTTTGCGTTAAGCCTGCTTTGGAATGTGAACTGCAATTGTGAAGTCACTGCGCAGATTCAAAGGTACAGGCAGTTTTACTTATGATGCAGATACGATTTTATGAAACTGCATCATCATGGTTGCAGACTGTGCGCGGGTTGCCGTGCCGGCAGGAAGCAGCTGCGCGGTATCGGTGCCGCTGACAATACCCGAGGCATATGCCCATGCCAAAGGCTGGCGTGCATAGGAACTGATCGTGTCCGCGTCGGTAAAGCTGCTCAGATCCGTCTGAACAGAAGTGTCGAGGCCCTTCTGCTCCGCGTAGCGGTACAGCATGACCGCCAGCTGCTCACGGGTAATGGGGTCGTTTGGACCAATGCGGCCATCCCCGTAACCGGTCAGGACGCCGGCTTTTACCGCCCAGCTGATTGCTGCTGCATACCAAGCGTCCGGAGAAATATCTGCATAGGCAGCCGCGTCAACCTGGGGACGGCCCTCCAACGCATATAGGATCTGCGCCATCTGCGCACGAGAAAAATTCCCTTCCGGAGCAAAGGTATTTGCAGATGTTCCGGTCATGATGTCATGGTAGCATACGTAGCGTACGGCCGGATAATACCAGGACTGCTTGTCGACATCCGCAAAGCTGCCCGACCATGCCAGGGTCTCGTCATACCCAACGGTGAACACACAGGGGGCAGTGGCTGTAAAGTGGACCGTCTTGGAAGAAGCATCATAGCTGGAGTGTACCTCAGACCAGCCGCCAGATGCGTTCTGGGTTTGAACGAAGATACCGGCTGCACTCTGCTGAGGCTCTAAAGTGTGGGGAATGGCGATTTTTGCTTGGCCGCCGTGCAGGTCGGTCAAAGCTTCCTGATCGCATAGGATTTTCCATGCCCACAGGGGACGAGCGGTGTTATTGGCTTTGCTGTCTTGTGCCGCGGTCAGCAGCACCGTTATTGTGCGGCTCTGAGCCCAATCTGCATCAGAAGCCAGAGCTGTGGCATCCAGAGTAATGGAGCCCATCGCTGTTTCCATGGTAAAAGAAGCTTTCTTGTGTGAGCTGAGCTCGTTCAATGCGCTGCTGGACACCGACAGCTGCACGGTTTCGGCGGTGTTCGAGTCCACCTGGATAGAAATTGCGGGAGCGGTATCTGTGGTTTGCGCTGCCTGCAGGACTGTGTGGACCGATTTGCTCAGGGTATCGGCAGAAACCTGTGCCGTATAAACACGGCCTGCACTGTCAGCGGATCCGGAAGCGGGCAGGCTGATGGTGCTGTCAGAAACTTCTGTGGGGGGCGTACCGCCGCCTGCGGAGCCACCGCCGCCCGCGGAACCGCCGCCGCCTTCAGAACCACCACCGCCTGTGGAACCACCGCCTCCTTCAGGAGGGGGTTGACTGCCATTATCCGGTACCGCACGGAGCGCTTCCTGAGCATTGGTCAGCAAGGTCGCAACAGCGGAAGTGGAGCTGGCCTGTTCAATGGCTGCGATTGCAGTATGCAGAATATTGTCCAGCTGCTCGATCCCCTCCGGGGTATAGTGAGTGGGATCATAGCTGCTGTGATCCATGTGAAGCTGGGCAGTGGCCTGCTGTTTTTGCTTTGCCAACTCGGCGCGCTGCTGCAATGCGTTAAGCAAAGATGCCTGCAGCTGAGTGCGATGCTCGTTGGATTCAGTAACAGCATTTTCATAGGTGGAAAGCCACTGGGTGGTAACTTCGCTCATCGCGCGGGTGGAGAGACCGTCCAGCTCGCTGGCCCACTGCGCCGCAGCGCTCAAACGGCGTAATCCCTGCATGGAGGACTCCACCTGCTGTACAGCCAATGCGGCAACCAGCTGTTGATCGTCCATATTTTTCAAATCGGTCTTGGCTGCAACAAATTCGGTTGTTAAGCCTTCCGAAGCCTGCTCTGCTGCGCTGCGGATAGAGGCGGCGTTTGACTCGTTGATCGCCTGACCATCAATTTGGCTGATTACCTCACGGTATGCAGTGCGCCACTGAGAAGCAACCTGTTCCACACGCTGGTTGAGCGTAGGAAGCTGCGCCATTGCATGCTTGGCCTGTGAGAGAAGAGCATCCAGCTGATCTTCTGCTGTACCTGCTGCAGCGGCCAGCTGAGCCCGAGATGTCTCATACTGAGAGGCCAGAGCGGTCCAGTCCTGCGCAGTGTAGTTGGTGGAGACATAGGTGGAAAAAGCCTGGTCCAGCTGTTTTAAATATTGATTTACTGTCTGCTCACGCCAGACTGCATATAGCGTGACCGTGTCGCCCTGCTGGAAAGCCAAATTGCGGACGGAGGCTTGATCCTTGTACTTTACGGGGCCGTTCTGTGTCAGTGACCAGCCGGCAAATTCCATGCCGCTGGGGGCAGTGAACGTACAATCCGGCAAATTTTTCGACTGATTGTACGAGACGGTGATGGAATCCATCTTTCCGCTGCCTGTATTGCTATCGAAGGCGATTTGATACTGGATGGGCGTCCACTGGGCATACAGCGTGACGCGGTCTCCTTGGATTTCGCCGCCGAGATTTTTGACTTTCTCCTGCGCGGCGTAGACCTTTCCGTCGCCGAAGGTGTCTTCCCAGCCGCTAAACTGATAGCCCATACGGGAAAAATCACTATTCGGCAAAATCAGGTCCGTATTCCATACGGCAGCCTGGGAGGGCATGGAACCGCTGCCGCCGTTGGCCGAGAAATAAATAGTGTAGTCGTTGGGAAGCCGCTTGACATACAGCGTTTGACCATTTGCGGGCAGGTTATCCGGTGCCGGCTGTGTAAAGTCTGGGTCCAAATACCAGGCGGTTCGCTCATAGCCCAACTTGGGGTCTTGCTCGTCATATTACAGAGGACTCTACGATCAGAGAGCTGCTGATCGGGAGCGTAAGGGTGTCCAGCCAGTTATTGCGGGCGACAAAACCGCTGCCGATGGGACTGAGATTAGTATTATGGCTTAAATCCAGATTGGTCAGACGGTTGTGGTCGAGATGTACGAACTCCAACTCAGACAGCATGGACAGATCTACCTTGGTTAGATTATTGTCAAAGGATTCAATGAACTTCAGCTTGGTGTTGGTTGAAAAATCCACGGCGGGAAGATCGTTATACCGGCAATAGATAATTTCCAGTGCAGTACAGCCTGTCAGGTCCAGCGCCGTCATATGATTGCTTTCGCAGTTGAGAGAAATCAACTCTTTCAGCCCGGACACATCCAGGGAAGAGATCCGGTTAACCGCGCAGTGCAGATACTTCAGCCGGAGATTCTGACTGACATCCAGGGCGGTCAAAGCATTATTTTTGCAATTGAGGGATTCCAGTGCGGAAAAGACCTCGATTCCCTTCAGCGAGGTCAGGTTCTGATTTGACACATCGATGGAGCGGATATTAGCCAACTCCTCGGCGGTCAGCACGCCGTCTGCGCCGTATCCGCTGATATGAGAGGGGTCTTTTAGCCATCTCTGGAAAGCGGCGTCAGGGAATGTATGTTCAGTGATGGCAATGCTTTCTCCAGAAATTGTATTTCCGGAAGCGGCTATAGTTGTTGGAAAGTATTGACCAAGAAAAATTGTTGCCAGCAAGACTGACACGCCTTGTCGCAATCTGTGCTTCATGATTTTGCTCCATTTCTAATTATTGTTATATTCTGCGATTTTTTTCGAATTGTGGTCGAAAAATGACGCAGCTATTATATTATAGCAAGTGGCCATACGTGAAGTAAATGGTGAATAAATCAAATAAAATACAGAGAAAATGTTACTTTTCGCACGGATAAGATAATAATAGAAAAGCTGTTGCGTTATAAACGAATAAGACTGGTAGGAAAAGGCGAATATCACAATTATATTTAGGCTGAGAAATTGGGATTGGCACGAAGAGCAAGTGAGTGCATCAGCGCCGACGCTTTTTGTTGTAGGCATAAAAACGCCGGAGCAAAGCAGACTTTGCTCCGACGTGAAATATTGCAACAGTATAGATGCCGCAGCTTCCAGGCTCGCACCCAAAACCAAATCACAACCCAGCATTAGCGGTTGTGATTTGGAAAGGAGGAGCAAGGGAGCGGGCGGATGAGTTTTTTTCGCCATGGGTATAAAAAAACGTGGTCGCAAAGCGAACTTTGCGACCACGTGGTGCCGGTGACCGGACTCGAACCGGTACGCTGTCGCCAGCGGTGGATTTTGAGTCCACTACGTCTACCAATTCCATCACACCGGCAAAGGCAACATGTATTATACACGAATTTACCCTGATTTGCAAGAGAAAAATAACCATAGGGATTGGAACTGGAGGATTGGAAGAAAAATTAGCGGTTCTTAAGATTTTAAGCCTTGCATCTTAAAAGGACTGTGCTATGCTACCAATGAGAGAACATTTTGTAAAGGAGAAGGACAGCATGCACACCATTTTGATCTGTGATGATGACAAAGATATCGTTTCCGCCCTGGATATCTATCTGAGCAGCGAAGGATATAAGACAGTCAAGGCGTATAACGGCAATGAAGCTCTGCGGGCGGTGGAGCAGAACGATATTCACCTGATTCTCATGGACATTATGATGCCCGAGCTGGATGGCATTCGCGCCACTGCCAAGCTGCGGGAGGGAAGCAATGTTCCCATCATTCTGCTGACGGCGAAAAGTGAGGATAACGACAAGATTCTGGGCCTGAATATCGGTGCAGATGACTATATCACCAAGCCCTTCAATCCCCTGGAAGTGATCGCCCGGGTAAAGAGCCAGCTGCGGCGGTATACTGCTCTGGGCGGAGCTGAGAAGGCGCCTGGTCTTTTGAGTGTAGGGCCTATCTCTATGGATGACGGCGCCAAGCTGGTAACCGTGGATGGTGAGCCGGTATCCCTCACCCCCATTGAGTATAACATCCTGAAGCTGCTGATGACTCACCCGGGCCAGGTATTTTCCTCGGCGCAGATCTATGAGCAGGTGTGGAATGACCCTGCTTACGGCTCGGAGAACACAGTGGCTGTACACATCCGGCACCTGCGGGAGAAGATTGAGATCAATCCTGCCGAGCCTCGGTACCTGAAGGTGGTTTGGGGCCTGGGCTATAAGATGGATAAGGGAGGTATTTAAGTGCGGAAACTGCAGGAGAACCTGCTGATCCGTCTGGCGGCCTGGGTGTTGTTCCTGGTGGCGGTATGGGGCTGTGCTGTGTTCGGACAGAAGACCATTCTGGGCTTGTCCTGTGTCAACGACAGTATACCGCAGGATACGGGAAGATTTTCCCGAGTGCTGGATGACTACATAGGACGGGTAAAAGTCTATGTGGATTCCCAGAATGCACTGACAGGTGCTTTGGATTTTGAGACGGAACAGATTTACCGCAGCGAGGTAAAGCAGAAAGAGGAAGAACTGAACCGGAGCAATACCAATTTCCGCTACCAATTTCTTACGAAAGACGGAAACCAAGTTATTTATACCAATTTGGATGAGTCTGCAGGAACCTTGGAACAACAGGTTCAGGAAGTCTATACCGTAACTTGGGAAGAATACTCAGGAATCTTGCTCTATGGGGTTATACCGATGGAGAAGATGGAAATACACGATGAACTTTATGAAGTATATGCAGATTTTGCCATAGATTATACCAATTTCAACTTCTATATGGGGCTGACCATTGCACTGGGAACTGCGGCGGCAGGGCTGTTTTTGTTTGCCCTGTGGGGTTCAGGCCACAAACCGGAGCAGGAGGAATGCGCAGGTACCTGGCAGGAGCGGATTCCGCTGGAGTTTTATCTCCTTCTGCTGGTAGGGGGCGTAATCTTTGGCGGCTATATGCTTGTGGAACAGCTTGACTCTCTGCTGTATTGGTGGGAGTACGGGGATGCTGCGGTTCGGAAAAGTATCCCCTTGGCTGGAGTAGTTATCGTTGGCTGCGCTGGTATCGGTGCCCTGGTGGTGCGGACCATTACGGTGCGCTGCAAAACTCATAATTTGGTCCATACCACGCTGATTCTCCGGCTGATCGTCTGGGTGTGGTCCAGCCTGGCATATTTTGTGAAAAATCTGCCTGTCACATGGAAAAGTGTGTTGGCCTTTCTTGGATATCTGGGTGTGATCTTCTTTGCGGACTACTGGGAGCCGCTGTCCTACTATCGTCCGCTACCTGGTATGTGCGTGAATGTTGTGGCTTTGATTGCAGTATGCTGGTGGTCTGCGGGTTTCCGCCGGATCCGGAAGGGAACCGAGGTCATTGCCTCCGGAAACGTAAACCACAAAATCGATACGACCCGCCTTCCCGGGGAATTGAGAGAGCACGCTGAAGCACTCAATAACATTTCCAGCGGCTTGAACACCGCCGTAGATGAGAAAATGAAGAGCGAGCGCTTCAAGGCAGAGCTCATTACCAACGTATCCCACGACCTGAAAACGCCTCTGACTTCGATTATCAACTATGTCAATCTCCTGAAATCTACCCAGCAGACCGATCCCAAGGCCCAGGAGTATATTGAGGTTCTGGACCGGAAGTCTCAGCGGCTCAAGAAACTGACGGAGGATTTGGTGGAGGCGTCCAAGGCGTCCACCGGTGCGCTGTCGGTGAACCGGGAGCGGATCGGGATGAGCCAGCTGCTCAGCCAGGCGCTGGGAGAGTATGAAGAGAAGCTGGAAGAGCGCAGACTGACCGTAGTGTGCACTGAACCGGAGGGAGAGAGCTATGTCTACGCCGATGGGCGGCACCTGTGGCGGGTGATCGATAACCTGCTGGGCAACTGTGCAAAATACGCTCTGGAGGGGACGAGAATCTACATTGAACTCATCCGGGGTAAGGGCAGCGTTACGCTGGCCATCAAAAATGTGTCCCGAGAGGCACTGAACATTCCGGCAGAGCGTCTGATGGAACGCTTTGTCCGGGGGGATACCTCCCGTACCACGGAAGGATCCGGGCTGGGACTGTCCATTGCCCGCAGCCTGACCGAACTGCAGGGAGGAACCTTTGAACTGGTGGTGGATGGAGACCTGTTTAAAGCACTGGTCACCATGCCCCAAGCATCCTGATATTTTACGCCGGGCGCGCGGCAGCATACGAATGCTGCTGCGCGCTTGTTTCGTGATAATGCCGGAAAAAGAGCTGGAATTTTTCGAAAAATCCATATTCTTTTCTTTCTTTTTATGGTATGATGATAAACAGGACTTTTATGGAACTAGAGCCGAAAGGCAGAAGAAGGAAAGGAGCGGGTGCCATGAAGAACAGATGGATTTCAGCAGGGGTGCTGGCTGCCATGCTCATGGCGCTGACGCTGGTACTGTCAGGCTGCTTTTTCCGCTCTCCCGAGGAGCTTTACCAGAGTCCGGAGCGCTCTGCGGACTATGAAAATCTGACCCAGAAGATTCGGGAAGTCAAGGGGAAGCTGGCCCAGGAGTATGGTGTGACCGAAGTGGAGGATACATCGGTCCTCTCCGGTGACAACACCGCCCTCATCCAGCTTCAGGATATGGACGGAGACGGACAGCGGGAGACCGCGGTTACCTTTTTCCGTGTGCCTGGCGCAGAGAAGCCTCAGAAGATTTTCTTCTTTACCAAAGGTGAAGATGACATCTACACTGTCAGCGCCATGCTGGAGGGAGATGGCTCCGCCATCTATCGGGTGGACTATGCAGATCTGGACGGCAGCGGCTACAAAGAAGTTGTGGTCAGCTGGCAGATGAGTACCGGCGCATATTTGTTGGGTGTATATTCTGTGGAAGCGCCCATGAGCCGCAGCCGGCTGCAAATGGCCAATTCCAGTAAAAACGGCGCTGCATCCGTGCAGAACGATGATCTGCGGGGCTCGGAGTGGATGACTACCGCCTATGGAGACTATATCTTAACCGATATTGACCAGGATTCCCGTACAGAGGTTGCGATTGTGCGCATCGATCCCTCCCTGACCAACAGCGGTGTGGATGTGTACGGCTGGAAGGACAGTGCCTTCAAAAAACTGAGCACCGCTCCATTGTCAACCGGCGTGGTGAGCGTAGGCCGGGGCGGAGTGGAAGAGAACTTCATCAACGGCGATCCGCCGGTCCGGGCGCTGTATGTCTCTTCGGAGCTGTCTGACGGCAGTCATGTCGTGGATGTGATCGCCTATCAGCAGGGAAAGCTCACCAATATCAGCCTGGCTCCGGAGACCGGGATCAGCCGTGAGACTCTCAGCCGCTATGTGGACCTGGAGCCCTCGGATGTGAATGGAGACGGAGTGCTGGAGCTGCCTCAGCCCAGCCCGCTGCCGGGACAGGAAGACAGTACCGCATCGGACTACTGGCTGATCGACTGGTATCAGTATGACAGCAGCGGCCAGCGCATCGAAGTTTGCACTACGTACCACAATGTAACCGACGGATGGTATTTGATCATTCCGGACACCTGGAAGGACTGTATTACCATCTCCCGCTATGACGCGATCAGCGGCCAGCGGGCGGTGATCTTCTACCACCTGGAGGGGAGCGGAGATCCCAGTCCCTTCCTGGTAATCTACAAATTTACCAGTCAGACCAACCGGGCCAATACCTCTAACCGCTTTATCCTGCGGGAGGAGGAGAACGCGGTGTATGCCGCATCGTTCTATAATTCCTCCTGGGACTGCGGGATGGACGAGACTGAACTGGTTTCGGCCTTCAAGCTGATCCAGAGCGGATGGTCAGACTGAACTGTGCTGCGAAAGGAAGGAAAACCGTGAGAAAAGTTCTTGTATTGGAAGATGAAGAGAACATTCGCAGTTTCGTGGTGATCAACCTGAAGCGGGCGGGGTATCAAACCATTGAGGCCGCTACCGGAGAGGATGCCCTGGTGGCGCTGAAAGAAAACCCGGGGATCAAGGTGGCTCTGCTGGATATTATGCTGCCTGGCATTGATGGGTTTGAGGTCTGCCGCCGTATTCGTGCCATGGACAACAAGATCGGCATCATCATGCTTACCGCCCGTACCCAGGAGATGGACAAGGTCACCGGCCTGATGACCGGAGCGGACGACTATGTGACCAAACCCTTCTCTCCCGCGGAACTCACCGCCCGAGTGGATGCCCTGTTCCGCCGTACCGGCGGGGAAGAAGAGGAGACCTCGCCTGACGAGATCAGCCAGCCTCCTTTCCTGCTCAATACCCGCAACCGTACCTTGGAAAAGAATGGGCAGCGGGTGAAGCTGACCCAGGTGGAGTACGGAATCGTCAAGTTGTTTATGGAAAACCCCGGGAAAGCACTGTCCCGCGAGGAGATCCTGGATGCCGTATGGGGCAAGGACTATTTTGGCGAGCTGAAAATTGTAGATGTGAACATCCGTCGTCTGCGCATCAAGATCGAAGACAATCCCACCAAGCCCACCTATGTGAACACTGTGTGGGGCTATGGATATAAGTGGGGGAGTTAAAGAGAAGCGTGGAGGCGTGCGGAGCAGCGCGGATGGACCGGAGCGAGGGCGCGGAACCGAAGGGACGCGAAGCGGATCTGTTCCAAGCCCGAGACGGAGGGAAGCCGCGCGTTGCGCAGCCGCCGCAGCGTGATCCCAAAGCGCGGACACAAAATTATGAAACACGATAAAACCTTGCGGAAACCCGAGACTTAAGAGGGGAGGTGCTCAAATGGCCAAGAAGGTCGTTGTAACCGATAAAGTGAAGATCCGGGGTATCCGGCGGCGCTGGCTCATCAACAGTGTAGGCGTGGTGCTGCTGGTGCTGGCCATGGCGTTGGGCACCTTTGCCGCAGCCATGTGGAGCTATTATTACACCACAACGATCAATGATCTGCAGCGCCAGGCAGAGGACCGGGCACGAGGATTTGCCTCCTATACCCGCAGCCAGTTTTGGGGCAACGCCCAAAGCGCGGTGCAGGAATTTGAGAACAAGACCAAGCTGGAACTGCAATTTCTGGATGTGACCGGAGCAGTACAGTATTCCAGTAATGACTTGGCGGCCGGTACCACGCCGGGTACGCCCGATATCCAGAGCGTGCTGGTCAACCAGGAGTCCAAGGCGTGGATGGGAACCGACCCCCATACCGGAGAGCGGATCGTGGCTGCCTCTGCGCCGGTGGTCTACCATGGACAGACTGTGGCCATCGTGCGGTATGTAACCTCGCTGGTGGCTATTGACTGGCAATTTTTCCTGTCCGTCGCTTTGGCATGCATGCTGGGGGCAGTGATCCTTGCTCTGGTGTATTTCTCCAACCTCTACTTTGTGCGCTCCATAGTAGAGCCGCTGGCCAGCATTACCGAGACGGCGCGGCTCATTGCCGACGGCAGCTATGGCGTACAGATTGAGAAAAAGTTTGATGATGAGATCGGCGAACTGACCGACACCATCAACGATATGTCCCTGAAAATCAAACAGTCCGAAAAGACCCAGTCGGAGTTTATCTCCTCTGTCTCCCACGAACTGCGCACCCCCCTGACCGCCATCACCGGATGGGCAGAGACCATCCAGAGCGGCGAACTGCGAGACCCCAAGGATGTGCGCAAGGGTATGGATATTATCGTCTCTGAGGCGCGGCGGCTGACCAACATGGTGGAGGAGCTGCTGGAGTTCTCCCGCATGTCGGACGGACGCTTCACTTTGTCGGTGGAGCCCCTGGACCTGAAGGCGGAGTTGGAGGATGCGGTGTATACCTACCGGGAGTTCTTCCGCCGGGAGGGTATCGAGCTTACCTATCAGGATTGCCAGGAGGAGGCGGTACCCATCAGCGGCGACCCGGAGCGGCTGCGCCAGGTGTTCTGCAACCTGCTGGACAATGCAGGCAAGCACGGCGGCTCGGGCAAGCGCATCGATGTGTCCATTGCCCAGGAAGAGGAGTTTGCAGTCATCCGTATCCGGGACTACGGTCCCGGCATCCCGGAGGAGGAGCTGCCTCACGTAAAGTACAAGTTCTATAAAGGAAGCTCCAAGGCCAGAGGTTCCGGTATCGGTCTGGCGGTGTGCGAGGAGATCGTTACCCGCCATGAGGGAACTCTGGACATTGGAAATGCCGAGGGCGGAGGCTGCCTGGTGACGCTCCGTCTGCCGATTGAAACATAAGTTCGAATTTTCGGTTGCAATTCCCATGGGAACTTGATAGAATACCTGTGGGTCTGCCTGTCCCTGGAAAAAAGGAGAAACAAGATTCATGTCAACAGAGCAAAAAAACTGCGCCTGCCCGAAGGGCGGTTTCAAGACCATGTGCGGGGGTCAGGCGCTGATCGAAGGCATCATGATGCGCGGGCCAAAGAAGCAGGCCATCGTGGTGCGTCAGCCCGACGGTCAGCTGGCCATTCGGGAGAGTGAGCTGAAGCTGATCAAGGATAAATATCCCCTGCTGGGCCTGCCTCTTGTGCGGGGGGTGGTGACCTTTGTGGCCTCTATGGTGGAGGGCGTAAAGGCGCTGATGTATTCCGCCGAGTTTTTCCCGGAAGAGGAGGAAGAGCCCGAGGAGCCCTCCAAGTTTGAGCTTTGGCTGGAAAAGACGCTGGGCAGTGAAAAGGCTGCATCTGTCATTGTAATGGTGGCAGTAGTGCTGGGCATCTGCATGTCTATCGGCCTGTTTTTCCTGCTGCCCACCCTGTTGGGTAGCGCTGTGACGTTGGTTACGGACTCCATGCTGGTGCGCAATGTAGCGGAGAGCGTACTGAAAATTGTGATTTTTGTGGGCTATTTGGCCATGTGTTCCCATATGAAGGATATTCGCCGGGTCTTTCAATACCACGGAGCGGAGCATAAGACCATTTTCTGCTATGAGGCAGGACTGCCGTTGACGGTGGAAAATGTGCGCAAGCAGCCCCGACACCATCCCCGCTGCGGTACCAGCTTTTTGTTTATGGTAATTGCCATCTCTATCCTGGTCTCCACGGTGGTCTTTGCCATTTGGCCGGTTCACCATGTGGTTTGGCGGTTTTTGGCTCATTTGGCCATGCTGCCTGTTATTGTGGGCATCAGCTATGAGTTTAACCGCTGGGCGGGACGCCACGATGGGCTTGTGACCCGTATTTTGGTGGCTCCCGGCCTGTGGCTCCAGAATTTTACCACCTTTGAACCGGACGACTCTATGATCGAGGTGGGCATCAAGGCTCTGGAATTGGTGCTGCCGGAGAATAAGGGCGAGGACGCGTGGTAAGAAGAAGCGCTTAAGGCGTGCGGAGCAGCGCGGATGGACCGGAGCGAGGACGAGGAACCGAAGGGACGCGAAGCGGCCCTGTTCCAAGTCCGAGACGGAGGGAAGCCGCGCGTTGCGCAGCCGCCGTAGCGTGAATACGAAGCGCGGAGGGCAGGCGCATAGGAGCGACAGACTCCGGAGCGGATGGGCAGAGCCCAGGGACAGCCAAAGGCTGAAACGGGTCTGCCCGGAGTCGGAGGAGTTGTCGTTCCGGCCATGCGCCCAGTCCGCAGCGTGACAGCGTGATCCCGAAGCGCGCAACCTGTCCTAACCCAAAATTTCAATTGCAAACCAGAGAAAACCGAGGAGATATTCCTCTCAGTATAGAAAACAAGACGGAAGGTGAGGCAATGGCTACCACCTATAACAATTTATTCCTGGATACCCGGGCGCGTCTGCGTAAGGCAGGGATCGAGGCAGGACAGCTGGAGGCCCGGGAGCTTATTTGCTATGCGGCGGATAAGAGCCGGGAGCAGTTTTACCGGGACATGCCCCTGTATGTTTCAGGCGAGATGGAGCGCCGGGTGGAAGAGCTGGTGCAGCGCCGCCTGGCAGGAGAGCCGGTGGCCTATATCGTGGGCGAGTGGGAGTTTTACGGACTGCCCCTGAATATCTCCAACGACGTGCTCATTCCCCGCATCGACACCGAGGTGCTGGCCGAGCGGGGTATCCTGCGGGCCAGAGCGGCGGGAGAGGGAGCCCGGGTGCTGGATCTGTGCGCTGGAAGCGGCTGTGTGGGATTGGCCATCGCCGCCAACGCCCCCGACTGCCGGGTGGTGCTGGGCGAGCTGTCCGAGGGTGCTCTGCGGGTGTGCAAGCAGAATGTGCGCCGCAACGAGCTTAACGCCCGGGTGACCTGCCTGTCGGTGAACGCTATGGAGCCCCCCGCCTCCTCTCTGTGGGATTTTGACGTAATTGTGAGCAATCCCCCCTACATCCCCACCGGAGATATTGAAGGACTGGACCACAGCGTAAAGGACTACGAACCCCACATGGCTCTGGACGGCGGCGCAGACGGTCTGGATTTTTACCGCTTTATTGCTACTAAATGGAAAAATGCCATCCGTCTGGGCGGCTCTCTCATTTTTGAGGTAGGAATCGGACAGGCTCCGGATGTGGAAAATATTCTGGCCCAGAACGGATTTGAACAGATCCAGACCACCGCTGACACCCAGGGAATCTGGCGTGTTGTGGAGGGAACCATCAACGGATAAACCCGTGCCCGCCGGCGCGGGAAAGCTGGGCGGCCCGGCCGCCGACGGAAGAAAAGGAGTAATCAGACTATGGCAACAAAAAAGCCTGTGGTGGAGAGCGCCGCTCCTGCCTCGGATAAAAAGAAAGCGTTGGAGACCGCCATGGCCCAGATCGAGCGGGCCTACGGCAAGGGCTCCATTATGCGTCTGGGAGAGAATGTGGACGTGATGGTGGAATCCATCCCCACCGGCTCTTTGTCCCTGGACCTGGCTCTGGGCATCGGAGGTATGCCTCGAGGCCGTATCATTGAGATCTATGGACCGGAATCCTCCGGTAAGACCACCCTGGCCCTCCATGTGGTGGCCGAAGCCCAGAAGCGGGGCGGCGAGGTGGCCTTTATCGACGCCGAGCATGCCTTGGATCCCACCTATGCCCGGGCCTTGGGCGTGGACATCGACTCCATGCTGATCGCCCAGCCTGACACCGGCGAGCAGGGCCTGGAGATCTGTGAGGCTCTGGTGCGCTCGGGCGCTATCGACGTGGTGGTCGTGGACTCGGTGGCAGCCCTGACTCCCCGGGCGGAGATCGAGGGCGATATGGGTGACAGCCACGTGGGTCTGCTGGCCCGACTGATGAGCCAGGCTCTGCGTAAGCTGGCCGGCTCCATCGCTAAAACCAACTGTATCGTGATCTTCATCAACCAGCTGCGTGAAAAGGTGGGCGTGGTTTACGGCAACCCCGAGGTCACCACCGGCGGCCGGGCGCTGAAGTTCTACTCCTCCGTGCGTATCGACGTGCGGCGCATCGAGGCTCTGAAGAGCGGCTCCGAGATCATCGGCAACCGCACCCGGGCCAAGATCGTGAAGAACAAGGTGGCTCCCCCCTTCCGGGAGGCGGAGTTTGATATCATGTACGGCGAAGGCATCTCCAAGGTGGGTGAGCTGATCGACCTGGGTGTGAAGCTGGACCTGGTGCAGAAGAGCGGCTCCTGGTTTGCCATGGGCGAACTGCGCCTGGGTCAGGGCCGGGATGCTGCCAAGCAGTTCCTGCGGGATAACCCCGATCTGGCCGACGAGCTGGAGGCCAAGATCCGTGCCAACTCCTTCAAGCTCCTGTCCAAGCAGGGCCAGGCGGCTGCCCGGGCTGCGGGACGTGCGGTGGATATCTCCGCCGACGACTTCCAGGACGGCGAGGACTAAGTGAAGATCGTACAGCTCAAGCCCTCCCAGCGTGTTCAGGGCCGATGGCTGGCCCAGCTGGAGGACGGTACACTGCTCCGTGTGGGCGAAAATGAGGTGCTGAACTTCTCTTTGTACGGAGGAAAGGAACTGACCGAGGAAGAACTCCGGGCCATCACCCAGGCTGCCCGGAAGAGCGGGCTGAAAGAAAAAGCCCTCAATCTGGCGGCTTCCAAGCCCATCTCCCGCCGGGAGATGGAGCGCAAGCTGGAGAGCTGGGAGGCCAGTGAGGAGGAAACTGCCCAGATCTGTGACCGGCTGGAGGAACTGGGCCTGTTGGACGATCAGCGGTACGCCTGTACCGTAGTGCGCCACTACTCTGGAAAGGGGTATGGTGTGCGAAAACTTCAGGACGAGCTTTACCGCCGGGGGGTGCCCCGGGAGATGTGGGAGCAGGCCCTGGAAGAGGCTCAGGATCCTACAAACGCCATTGAGGCCTTTGTGGCCAAGAAGCTTGCCGGAAAAGAAGTGGACCGCCGGGAACTCAAGCGGGTCTCCGACGCGCTGCTGCGTCGGGGCTACCAATGGCAGGAGATCCGGCCGGTCCTGGACCGGTACAGCCGGGACGATCTGGATTGAAAAATGACAAGATTAGGAGCGATATGATGCCTTATAAGATTGCCTTTGTCTCCCTGGGCTGTGCGAAGAACTTGGTGAATACCGAGCAGATGATGGCCCTGTGCCGCAAGGCAGGTCACACGGTCACCGGAGAGCCTGAGGGGGCTGACGTGGCGGTGCTGAATACCTGCGGGTTTATTGAGTCGGCCAAGAGCGAGGCCATTGAAAATATCTTGGAGCTGGCCCAGCTCAAGCAGGACGGCAAGCTGAAGAAGCTGCTGGTGGCCGGATGCCTGACCCAGCGCTACCCCGATGACATTCGTAAGGAACTGCCTGAGGTGGACGGTATGCTGGGAACCGGCAGCTACACCGATGTGGTTACCGCCGTGGAGGAGCTGATGGCCGGGGAGCGGCCGGAGCACTTTGAGCGGATCGACCGGGCCTATGACGACGGGGAGCGGATGGTCACCACGCCTCCCTACACCGCCTATTTGAAGATTGCAGAGGGATGCAGCAACGGCTGCGCCTTCTGCATCATCCCCAAACTTCGTGGCCGCTACCGCAGCCGCACCATGGACCATCTGCTGGAGGAGGCCAAGTCTCTGGCCGACTCCGGGGTGAAGGAGCTTATCGTCATTGCTCAGGACATCACCCGCTACGGCAGCGACCTGGGGGATGGCACCACACTGGCAGGCCTTTTGAAGGAACTGTGCAAGCTGCCCTTCCATTGGATCCGCCTGCACTACCTCTATCCCGAGGCCATCACCGACGAACTGGTGGAGGTCATTGCCAGCGAGAAGAAGATCGTCCACTATCTGGACATCCCCATCCAGCACTGCAATGACGGGATCTTGAAGGCGATGCGCCGCCGTAACACAAAGGCAGAGCTGGAAGAGCTGTTTGCCCGTCTGCGCAAAGCCATCCCCGATGTGGTGATCCGCACCTCTTTGATCTGTGGTCTGCCCGGCGAGGGCGAGGCGGAATTTGAGGAGCTGTGTGAGTTCCTCAAGGAGCAGAAGCTTCAGCGGGCCGGTGTATTCCAGTTCTCCCCGGAGGAGGGTACCCTGGCTGAGAAGATGGAAAACCAGGTGGACCCCGATGTGGCGGCCCGCCGGGTAGAGCTGGTAGTGGATCTCCAGTCCCGGATTATGGATGAGTACAACGAGGAGCGCCTGGGAACTGTGATGGAAGTGCTCTGCGAGGGCTTTGACAGCCAGGCGGGATGCTTCGTGGGCCGGACCTATGCCGACTCGGTGGAGATTGACGGCCACGTGTACTTTACCGCCGCAGGACTGGTGTCGGCCGGCGAGTTTGTCCATGTGCGCATCACCGGTGTGTCCGACGGCGATCTGACCGGTGAGATTGAAGAGTAAGGAAGAAGAGCAAGAGGAGCTGAATATTCTCATGAATACCGCAAATAAGCTGACCCTGGCTCGGGTGGTTATGATCCCCCTGTTTTTGCTGGTGCTTTACCTGCATGTGCCGGGGGCCAACTACTGGGCGCTGGCCATTTTTATCGTAGCCAGTCTCACTGACACGCTGGACGGATACATCGCCCGGCACTACAACCAGACTACCGACTTTGGTAAGTTTATGGATCCCCTGGCGGATAAATGTCTGGTGACGGCCGCCATGCTGTGGTTTGTAGAGATTGGCCACATGCCGGGCTGGGCGCTGCTCATTGTCATCGTGCGGGAGTTTGCCGTATCCGGTCTGCGGATGGTGGCCGCCGACAAGGGACGGGTCATTGCTGCCGGATGGTCCGGCAAGGTAAAGACCGCTTCCACTATGGTCTGTATCTGCCTGATGCTGCTGCTGCCCCGGTTTGTGGAGCTCAGCGCGATCTGTGTAGCGGTGATCGTACTGACCACCATCTGGTCGGGCGTGGAATATTTTATGAAGAATTTGGACGTTCTATCTGAGGTAAAGTGAACGAGGTGTCAGCGTGAACCAGATAAAAAAGCGGGATCTGGCAGAGTCGGTGGTTGCCCGGTTGATTATCTCCACCATTTCTGCGCTGATCGTAGCAGTAAACCTCAACAGCTTCGTTCAGGCGGGAGATCTGTTCCCGGGAGGCTTTACCGGACTGACCCGCCTGATTATGCGATGTGCCTGGGAGTTTGCGGGAGTAGAGCTTCCCTTTGGCCCCATTAACATCGCCATCAATGCTTTGCCTGCCCTCTTCTGCCTGAAGTACGTGGGCAAGCGCTTCACCCTTTGGTCCTGCTTTGTCATTGTACTTACCAGTATTTTTACTGACTTGGTACCCTCTTTCCCCATTACGGAGGATCCTTTGCTGGTGGCGGTGTTCGGTGGACTCATTAACGGTGTGTCCATTGGTATTTGCCTCTATGTCCGCATCACCAGCGGCGGCACCGACTTCATTGCTATTCCCTTGATGGAGCGGTGGAACGTGAGTACCTGGAACTACATCCTGGCGGGCAATGTGGTGATGCTGCTGATCGCAGGCGCCCTGTTCGGCTGGGAATCGGCCTTGTACTCGATTATTTTCCAGTTTGCCTCGACCCAGGTCGTACGAGTTATGGACCCGGACAGCACACAGGTTACGGTGCTCATTGTCACCGGACGGGAAAGCGCTGGCGGCGTGTGTGCCCAGATTCAGGAATTGCACCATACTGCAACCTTGGTTGAGGGTGTGGGACTTTACAACGGCGAGCGCTGTGTTCTGATTTACACAGTGGTCTATGTGGGTGAGGTTCGGAAAATGACCCGCATGGTCCATCAGGCGGATCCCAAGGCATTTATCAATGTCTTGCGTACCGAGCGCCTGGCGGGAAACTTCTACCGCAGGCCCAGAGATTAAATACAAAAAATGGAGCGGCATACACGGGGCTTCGTAAAACAGTTATTTTGAAAAATGCTTGAAAACGACTGTTTTCAAGGGACGGCGTGACTTCGGTCACGCCGTTTCCTTTTTCGCAAGTTCTTCCAAAGGGATAAAGCCGATGCCGTCGTATTCGATGTGAATCTTCTGTCTGCGCTTTCCGCTGGACTTGTCGGGTGCTTCCACATAGATCGCCTTTATCAGCTCTCGCAGCATACACGGGTCAATTTCCTCGATGTCCACGTATTTGTCTGCCGTTCGGATGAACCTTTCAATATTTTCGTTCTGTCTTTCCTGTACTTCAATTTCCTGTCGCAGAGCGACAACCTCTGCTTCAAGCTGTTTCTGTTC
>ENA-OROH01001328-OROH01001328.1-human-gut-metagenome-genome-assembly--contig:-NODE-1328-length-23540-cov-3.938514_pt1 | contig 23540 bp, 15 predicted proteins | sample MGYA00242125_ERZ509042 | MGnify/ENA primary metagenome ERZ509042 (study PRJEB26280, sample SAMEA2338738) | human gut metagenome | biome: human gut; feature: human-associated habitat; material: faeces... | reverse complement strand
TGTTCAGTGATTCTCTTGATTTTGCACGGGCACACGAACTGTACGAACATTTCCGAAACCGCACAAAGGTGGCTTTTGGAATCGGTACCTATATCTCGAATGATACGGAGGTACCGGCACTGAATATCGTCATGAAAACCACTCTGTGCAACGGCATGGATGTCGCAAAGATTTCCGATACCCCGGGAAAGGGAATGTGTAAGAACCCGGATTATGTGCACTATCTGAAACGATGCATCGACTGGCGTATGAATCATGACAGATAAAAATTCTGATTTACAGACAAAGGAAGAAGGAACAGACCTATGAATTATACAGAGTGTATCGAACAGGCGAGAGACCGTATCGGATCTTACTGTAAGGCGTGCTGGGAATGTAACGGCAGAGCCTGTAAAAACCAGATGCCGGGGCCGGGAGCCAAAGGCATCGGAGATACCGCCATCCGCAACTATGACAAATGGAAAGAAATCCGCGTCCAGATGGACACGCTGGTCGAAAACCGTCCATGTGATACGACACTGGAACTGTTTGGCAGAACGTTTCAGTATCCGTTTTTTGCCGGTCCGGTAGGTGCCGTGCAGCTGCACTACGGAGACTGCCTGAATGATATTTCCTACAACGATATTCTCGTTTCCGCCTGTGCAGCATCCGGCATCGCTGCTTTTACCGGAGACGGAACCGACAGCAATGTCATGGTCGCAGCCACAAAAGCGATAAAAAATGCCGGCGGACTGGGAATTCCGACCGTAAAGCCGTGGAATATCGAAGTGATCCGGGAGAAAATGGCGATGGTAAAGGATTCCGGTGCCTTTGCCGTGGCAATGGATATCGATGCGGCCGGACTGCCGTTTTTAAAGAATCTGACCCCACCGGCCGGAAGCAAATCGGTGGAGGATCTGCGTGAAGTGAAACAGGCGGCAGGGCTGCCGTTTATCGTCAAAGGAATCATGACCGTCAAGGGTGCCATGAAGGCAAAAGAAGCCGGGGCCGATGCGATCGTTGTGTCAAACCACGGCGGGCGTGTTCTGGATCAGTGTCCTGCCACCGCAGAGGTGCTCGAAGAGATCGCAAATGCAGTCGATGGCTCCATGAAGATTTTTGTCGACGGAGGCATCCGTTCCGGTGTGGATGTGTTTAAGGCACTGGCACTGGGAGCCGATGCGGTGATCATTGCCCGTCCGTTTGTGACTGCCGTGTATGGCGGAGCGCAGGAAGGCGTCGAGGCTTATGTCAATAAGATCGGAAGTGAGCTGAAAGATACGATGGCAATGTGCGGTGTGGCTTCGCTGAAGGAGATCACACGGGATTGTGTCAGAGTGTGAGAATTACATATTGGGAAAGGATGAAACGCTTGTGTTTGTGGCGCGTGCCATGGATATGGGCGTTTTTTCTGTTGAAATGAGAAAATGGATGGGTTTTGTTATATTTTTTGCTGAAAAAGGTCGGTTGATGTAAAAATGTGATATAATAGAAAATAAAAATAAGGGATTAGGGAAGAAATATAGGAAAGTGTACGGTTTATGGGACGGAAAAAAGTGTATTCTATGGGAAATGTAGACCTAAAATGAATAAATTTTAATGGGCTTACTTATAAAAGCAACATGTAGATTGCAAAAATGGAGTTTCATTTGCAAATATTTAATTGATGAATTATAAAAGGTGCTTTTGGTGCTAAAGAATTGAATTTCGTTTTATAATTGAGTGCCATTTACAGGAGTTATAAAAAGATTTCTAAATAGTGTTTAAAGGAAATCTTTAAAAAACTAAAGATCTTTATGGAAAGATTGTCCGCATGATGATATAATTTTAGATGTATCAGTGCCTTAATTGATAAAAAGAGAGGATAAAACATGACGGTATCATATGTGGGTTTATGGAAGTTATTATTAGAAAAGGGATTACAGAAACAAGATTTGGTTGAGCAGGTAAGATTGAGTTCTGCAACTGTTGCAAAAATGGGAAAAGGGGAGCCGGTATCTAATAGAGTACTAGAGAAGGTGTGTAATTTTTTAGAATGTAGTGTTAATGATATAATTAGTTATCAATAGCCACAGCTAGAAAGATGAGGTAAAAATATGTGGTGTAAAAACTGCAACATTGAGACAAATGAAGATATATGTCCGATATGTGGTGAGATTACGGTGGAAGATATACCAGTAGAAGTTTATTGGTGTCAAGAGTGCAAAACACCGGTAGTCCAAAACGTTAGTCAAGCTGATAGAGGTATTTGTCCGATATGTGGTAAACAAACGAAATATATGGCCGCCGATTTAAGACCAGTTTTTCCAGAAGAGAGACTATTACTTGAATTATTATTGGGAAAGAAACCGCATGATTATATTGAAAAGTCAGTTTGGTCAGTAAATAGCAGATATTATATTGATGGAGAAAGTGTTGCTATTTCAAGTAAAACTTTTCAGAACGCGGATACAGATTATTTAGTAAAAGAAATTGAAAAGTATAAATATGAGAATAGTTACGAGGCATTTAATAAGCACATATCAAATTTTGTATTGGCAAATAAAGGTCGATTGAACTATTTGAAAGATGAAGCATTTGAATTTGTGCGTAAAACAGCATCAAAATTTGATGAAGAAAAGATTGTGTTATCTTTTTCGGGGGGGAAGGATTCTACTGTTACAGCGGATGTTGTTGTTAAAGCATTAAGTAACCCAAGCTTAGTACATATTTTTGGTAATACAACACTTGAGTTTCCAAGTACAGTAGCATATGCAGAACGGTATAGGGAAAATCATCCGCAGGCAATTTTTTTAACAGCAAAAAATGACGAACAGGTCTTTTATGATGTATGTGAGGATATTGGTCCACCAGCACGTATGATGAGATGGTGTTGTTCAATGTTTAAGACAGGACCGATAAGTAGGGTTATTAATAGTTTATATAGGAATGAGCAAATATTAACCTTTTATGGAATTAGAAAATCTGAATCGGTAAGTAGAAGCAAATATAATCGAGTTGAAGATGATGCGGAATCAGTAAAGATTCAACAACAAACGGTAGCATCACCAATTTTCTTTTGGAAAGATATTGACATATGGTTGTATATGCTATCTGAGAATGTAGATTTTAATGATGCCTATAGATTTGGATATGATCGAGTAGGATGTTGGTGTTGTCCAAATAACAACCAGCGAGCACAATTTTTGTCTCGAATATATATGCCAGAACAGTCAAAAAAATGGAGAAATTTCTTGATTGAATTCGCTAAGAAGATTGGTAAGGAAGATGCAGAGGTTTATGTCGATACGGGAAAGTGGAAGGCGAGACAAGGTGGAAATGGTCTTCAAGCGGCTGGAGATGTGAAAATAAAATTTACGAATTGTACTACAGAGGAACACGCAAAAATTTATCGCTTAGTCAGACCATTTGATGATGAGTTAGTTGGGATGTTTGTTCCGTTTGGAAGAATGGCACCTGAGTTAGGGAAAAAATTGTTACATGAAATAATAGTATTGGATATAAGAACAAATGTTCCTATTCTTTCGATCCAACCATTTGATCAAGATGATTATGAATATGCTGTTAAGGTTCGAACAATGAATGTACAAGATCATAATGATTTACAAAGAATGGTTGGGTATCAAATTCGTAAATATAATGCATGTAGAAAATGCCTTAAATGTGAATCAATATGTAGGGCTGGAGCGATTTCAATATCTGAAGATGGGTATTATATTGATCCTGACAAATGTGTTCATTGTAAGATGTGTATGACAGCAAAGTATTTGGATGGTGGATGTACGATGGATAAATATTTAAGAACAAAGTAGTAACTAGGGAGGAGATGGCAATGAGATTTCGTGCACATGACACGTTTTTTATAAGGAAAGGATGGCTTAGTAAAGGCATGGAACGAATAGTTGCCAAGCCTGATTTATTTGTTGATAAAAACGAAAATCCTATGGATATATTAGGGATTGGAACAAATATGGTTAAAGCATTACGTTATTGGTTACAGGTAGTTGGATTAACCGAAGAACCAATCACCGGAAAACGAATTCAAATATTAACAAAGTTTGGACAGGTTGTTTATGATAACGACAGGTATATAGAAGAACTGGGAACTTTGTATTTGTTGCAGTATCAATTGGCAAAAAGAAAGACAGATGCAACTTCTTGGTATTTCTTTTTTAATGAATTTAACATGTCCGAATTTACAAAGGAAGAGTTTGTGCAAGAAATTCAAAACTATGTTTCAATGGCAGAGGGCAATACAACGGTTGCAATTCGTTCTTTAAATGACGATTTTACATGTATAGTTAACACTTATTTACCTCGATATAAAATAAATTCGGATAAGATATCGCCTGAAAATAATATAGATTGTCCATTTGGAGAGTTGGGGCTGATTGATATTGCAAATAAGAAAAAAAGAACTTTCAAAAAAGCAATACCATCAGCAAAATCTTTCAATCCGTGGGTTGTATTGTCGGTTATTCAAGATCAAGCACAAGGAAGAATGGAAATAGGATTAAATGAACTTCTTATGCGTCAGTGTAATATTGGAAAAGTTTTTAATTTAGATGCAATAACTATGTTAGATATTCTTCATGAGATTGAAAATATGGGAATGATTAAGATAATAAGAACAGCTGGATTAGATGTAATTCATATTAATCAGCAGTTAACATTTATTGAGTGTGTAGAGAAATATTACCAGTCAATTACCGAAGGAGAATAAGTGAGCCATGAGCAAAATGATATCAGTCGCATCAGGTTTTCAGTATTCTGTTAATATAGGGTACGATTTAAATAATGATGATAAATTAAAAAATTTTATACCTACCAGGTCTGCACTAGAACTCATGGAAGAAGTCCTTTTAAGTACAAACCCTGCTTCGAATGAAAGAGCTCGTGTATTAGTAGGCGCATATGGAAAGGGAAAGTCCCATATTGTATTGAGTATTTTAGCGATGCTTATGAAGAGAGATCTGAGACTATTTAAGAAAGCTATGCCGAGGATAAAGGAAAATCCAAACCTTTATCAGTGCGTACAAAATTATTATGAGTCAAATAATAAAATATTGCCAGTAATTATAACTGGAAGTAATACAAGTTTGTCACAGGCATTTCTCTTAGCTTTACATAGAACTTTATCAATGAATGGTTTGTTGAATGCAATGCCAGAGACAAATTATAAAGCGGCAGTAAATGTGATTAAACGATGGAAAAATGAATTTCCGGATACATTTAAACAGCTAAAAAAAGAAATAGATTGTCCTATAAATGTATTTATTGAACAATTGCAGAATTATAACATTGAATCATACCGAAAATTTGAAAATATATATCCCAAACTGACGTCGGGAAGTTCTTTTAATTCATTTGATGGATTTGATGTTATTGATTTGTACGAGGAGGCAGTTAAAGGGCTAAAGTTACAAGGATACACAGGAATATATGTTATTTATGATGAGTTTAGCAAGTATTTAGAGACAAATATTACAGATGCTTCTGTTAGTGATACTAAGATGCTTCAAGATTTCGCTGAAAAATGTAATAGAAGTGGAGAACTTCAGTTGCATTTGATGCTAATATCACACAAGGAAATAGCAAATTATATTGATAAGCTCCCAAAACAAAAAGTAGATGGATGGCGTGGAGTATCAGAAAGATTTAAGCACATACATTTGAATAATAATTTCACGCAAACATATGAGATTGTAGAATCTGCAATCCATAAGAAAAAGGATTTATGGGAAAAGTTTGGTGAAGAGTATAGATCGAGTTTTGAGGGGATTATTATCAGATATCAAAAGCATAATATATTTAGTGATTTGAATGATGAATTAATAGGAAGAATCATCTATGGTTGTTATCCTTTACATCCTGTGTCAACTTTTATTTTGCCAAGGCTTTCTGAGCGTGTAGCGCAGAATGAAAGAACTTTATTTACATTTATTTCTGCGCCAGGGACATCAACATTACCAGCATTTCTTGATAAATATAACGATGATAGATTTGATCTTATTACACCTGATGTAATATATGATTATTTCGAGCCACTTTTCAAAAAGGAAGTATATAGCGGAAATATTTATGAAAACTATCGTTTAACAGAGGCTATACTTGAGAGGCTTGATGCATCTTCTTTAGAAAGTAAAATTGTAAAAACACTATCATTAATTTACATTTTAGAACAATTTGAAAAGTTACAACCATCGAAAGATGAATTGATTAGTATTTATTCCATTAGATATGAAGTTACTGAGATTAATAGAGCAATAGATGATTTGATAGAGCAGAAATACGTCATTTACTTGAAAAGAAGCAATAATTTTTTGAGATTAAAGCAGACTTCTGGTGTTGATGTGCGAAAAAAAATCAATGATTTGATTGAGTTACAGAAAAACAGAATCACTATAAAAGAGACTTTGAATAATTCTAATTTTGATAATTATATGTATCCATCTAGATATAATAATGATAGAGATATGACAAGATATTTTTCTTTTGAGTTTATTGATGGAGATGAGATAACAGATGATATCGATTGGAGTAAAAAAAGTGAATCTATTGAAGCGGACGGGGTGATTTATGGAATCATTCCACATAGTGAAGAGGCGATTAAACAAATAAAAGAAATGGTTCTAAATACGAGTAAACAATGCAAACAACAAATATTTGTTATTCCAAAACATTATAAAGAAATCGAAAGCATTGTTAGGGAGTTTAACGCTGTTTCTCAATTAAGAGATGAGGCAAATGATGATAAGCTTTTGTTTGAAGAATATGAAGTAATATATGAGGATTTATGTGAAGTAATTAGTCTTTTTATGAGAGGATATACAAGACCTGAAGAGTATAAGTCAGAATATATTTTTTGTGGTAAGTTATTGAATATAAAGAGAAAAGCTGAATTGACTGAATTAATGTCGAGAATATGCGATGAGATATTTGCATTAACGCCTGTAATAAACAATGAAGCAATAAATAGAAACGAGATTACTTCAATTGCAAATAATAGCAGAACAAAGATAATAGCTGCATTACTGCGAAATGAGTTAGAAACGAATCTTGGATTCACAGGTTTTGGACAAGAAGTTTCTATTATGAGAAGTACATTGATAAGAACTGGTATTTGGAAAGAGAATAATGGTATTCCGCAATTAAATCTCAGACCAAATATTGTTCCTAATGTAGATGTTTTACTTGCAACTATTGAAGGATTTGTTATAGAAACAAGACAGGCTGGAAAACTTTCATTTGGAGAGTTATATAATCGATTACTTTCGCCGGAATATCATATAGGTTTAAGAAAGGGTCTTATACCAATTTATATTGCTGTAGTATTACATGAATACAAACGAGAAGTAATAGTTTCTGATATGACAGGACAGGTGCCACTTAATGTAGATACATTATTACAGTTAAATTCAAAGCCAGAACAGTTTTATATATCATACCTTGACTGGAATCCTGAAAAAGAGAACTTTATAAATATTCTTGCAGAAGCATTTGATGATTATGTTGTAGAAGCTGAAAAAAGTATAAATTCATATGATTATGTTGTGACAGCTATGCATCGTTGGTATATGTCATTACCTAAGTATACGAAGGAGAGTAAGAAAGCTCCAGACGGTGGCAAACTCAGAAAAGATTATCAAGAAATGATGAAATTTCTTAAGCAGAGTGTAAATGGAAATGAATTACTTTTTGAGAAACTTCCAAAAGCATTTGGATTAAATGAATTTCATGAATCTCTTGCTGATAATATTACTTCAGCAAAAGAGTATTATGATAGTTATCTTTCAAAAGTAAAGAAAGCTTTGAGCGATGAAATGAAGAACATTTTTGCAATGCAAGATTTGAGTTCACAGACATGTAGAATGTCATTATCGTCTGTAATTAGAGATTGGTGTGAAAGTATAGATCAGAGTGCTTTTGAGCAGCTGTTTACGGATGGAACAGATAGGTGTTTGGGATTATTTAAAAATATCTCAAATGATGATGATGCAACCATTTCTCGTTTGGCAAAGTTATCTACGGATCTTAGGTTAGAAGATTGGGATGATAAAATTAGAAACTTATTTTTGCAGAATATTAGAATGTATAAGGAAACAGCAGAAGGTTATCATGGAATTCAAAGGGAAAATACTGAGGGTGTAGAGACAAATATATATCAGATTTCATTTGCTGATGATAGTGGTAAAATGATAACAAAGAGATTTGAACATGTTGAAAACACTGGAAAAGGCAAATTGTTACATAATCAGGTAACCGCAGCTTTAGCTTCTATGGGAAGATCTATTTCTATCCAAGAGAAAAGACAGATTTTAGTGGAAATTTTAAAAACTATGTGTTGATAAATGGAGGTACAAATGGCTTATTTTGACAATGCGGCAACTACCTATCCAAAGCCAGAATGTGTATATTCCTATATGAATGATTTTTATCGTCATAATGGAGGAAATGCAGGCAGAGGTAATTATGGTTTGGCACAAACAGCGGGAAGTTTGATTTCCGATACAAGAAAAAGAATACAGGAATTGTTGCATTGCCAGGCAAAGCAGGTTGTTTTTGAACCGACAGCAACAATATCAATTAATATTATAGTTCAGGGAATGATAAAGTCAGGTGTTAAAAATATATATATTAGTCCGTTTGAGCATAATGCAGTCACTAGGACTTTGTATAATTTTAGCAAAGAAAACATTATTACGGTAAATACACTGGCTGTGCAGAATGATCTGGTATACGATATTGAAAAAATACGGTATCAGTTTGATGAAAAAAAACCAGATTTGGTTATTGTCAGTCATGCAAGTAATGTGATTGGTCTTGTTGCTCCAATAGAGAAAATTTTTTCTTTAGCAAAAAGATATAAGGCATACACTTTACTTGATATGGCACAAACAGCAGGGCTTGTTGATTGTAATGTAGGAGCTGATATAATCGATTTTGCAGTATTTGCAGGACATAAAACTTTGTTGGGGCCAACAGGTATTTCGGGATTTGTAATGAAGCCAGAGATTGATTTACTACCCGTGATATTTGGTGGAACAGGTTTTGAGTCGGCAAATCAGAACATGCCAAAAAGTTTGCCAGAAAGATTTGAAATGGGGACATTAAATATTGTAGGAATAGCAGGATTGTATGCATCATTGGGATGGATTCAAGAACATACAATTAATGAATTATATAATATAGAAATAGAAAAAAGAAATAAGCTAATTGAAGTTTTGAGTCATTATGAGTTTATAAAACTTGTTGGAGTAATCGAAGGACGTAAATATGTAGGCATTGTTTCATGTTTGATCGATGGAATTAGCAGTGATAGCGCAGGTGTTATTTTTAATGAACAGGGAATTGCAGTTAGAACAGGATTGCAGTGTGCTCCATATGCGCATCAATTTTTAGGAACTTTTCCGGCTGGAACAATTAGATTTAGTATTAATGGATTCACAAATGATCAAGATTTTGACGAATTAAAACAGGCACTAGATTATATTGAAGAAAATATTTAAGGAGAAGAGAATGGGACTTAGAGATATTCCGATAAAAAATGAATATAGATCCTTGATTGATGATGTTATCAAAGATTTTTATGTGCCACTGTTGGAAAATGCTGTTTTGTATCAACGGGCGGTGGGATTCTTTTCATCTTCTGCGCTAACAATGATAGCGAAAGGTATTGATGGACTGGTTCAAAATGGCGGTCGAATTCAAATAATAGCATCACCAAGATTATCAGTGTCAGATATAGAGGAAATTAGAAAGGGATATGAAGTTAGAAAAGTTATAGAAAAGTCTTTAATAAGAGAAATAAGTGATATTGAAGATCAAGAAGATATTGAAAAATTGTCATATATAGCTAGACTGGTTGCAGATGGAATATTAGATGTGAAAATAGCTTTTTTAACATCAAAAAACGAAATAGCTATATATCATGAGAAAATGGGGCTAATCACAGATTCAGATGGAGACACAGTTGCGTTCTCGGGATCAATGAATGAAAGTGAAAATGCTTTTAAGGATAATTATGAATCTTTTGATGCATTTTGTTCTTGGACAAATGATTCAGAAAGAGTTTTTCAGAAGCGAATGGCATTTAAGGCAATATGGGAAGATTATGAGCCGGGAATAGAAACAATAGATTTTCCTGTAGCTGTTAAGAATAGACTTTATGAATATAATCCGGACTTACGTTTGATAAATAATAGAAGTAATGTGCAGCAAAGTATGGAGCAAAAACCAAAAGAAAAAAGGGCGATTTATTTACCTGACGACTTTAAGATACGAGAGTATCAGAATAGTGCAATACATACGTGGAAAGAAAAAGGATTCCGTGGAATATATGATATGGCAACTGGAACAGGAAAAACATTAACTGCATTAGCTAGCATAGAATATCTTTTTAGGGAAAATGGAGAGCGTTTAGCAATAGTTATTGTTTGTCCATACCAGCATTTAGTTGAACAATGGGTTGAGGATATTGTCCGATTTGGAATACAACCAATAATTGGATATTCAGCATCATCTCAAAAGAATTGGAAAAAGAATTTGGAGCAAGCGGTACGTTCGTTTAACTTGGGAGTTACAGATATGTTTTGTTTTGTGACAACGAATGCATCATTTGTGACAAAAAAAATTCAAGAGCAAATAATACAGCTAGGTAAGGATTCTTTATTTGTTGTAGACGAAGCACATAATATGGGGGCCGCAAATTATAGAAGATGTTTACCAACGGCATTTAAATATAGATTAGCTTTATCAGCAACGATTGATAGACATAATGATGAAACCGGTACAACAGCACTTACAGATTATTTTGGTGAAAAATGTATAGAGTATTCTTTAAAAGAAGCCATTGAAAATCAAATGCTTACTAGATATTTTTATTATCCGGTACTTACATATTTAGATGAGGATGAATTGGAAGAATACATTAATTTAACCCATCAATTGGCAAATGCAATTTCAAAAAAGGGCGGGAAGATAGTTTTATCTGAATTTGCTAAAAAACTTCTGATAAAAAGAGCACGCGTGGTTGCTGGAGCACGAGGAAAGTTGCCAGAATTAAAAAAGCAAATTGAACCATTTAAAGATGATAACCATTTGTTAGTATACTGTGGAGCTACTACAATAAAAGAAAACGATGCAGATGAATTGAATTTTGGAACTCGACAAATAGATTTAGTTACAAGTATATTAGGAAATGATATGGGAATGAGAGTAGGTAGATTTACTTCTCAAGAATCTTCTCAAGAACGGTCACAAATAATAGAAGCATTTGCGGAAGGCGACATGCTTCAAGCGTTAGTAGCAATTAAATGTCTAGATGAAGGTGTAAATATACCGAGTATTAAGACTGCGTTTATTCTGGCAAGTAGTACAAATCCAAAAGAATATATTCAAAGACGAGGAAGAGTATTGAGAAAATTTCCTGGTAAAGATTACGCAGTAATTTATGATTTTATTACACTTCCCTTTCCAGTGGATGAAGTAGAGTTTCAAAGTCAAGAGATGATAAATTCGACAAAAGGGCTTGTTAAGAGAGAAATTATTCGTATGTTGGATTTTGCTGAGATTGCCGAAAACCCGTCAGAAACATATGATTTAATTTATGATTTAAAGCATAGTTTTGGGGTTACAGAAGACGAATTAAAGAATGAGGAGGTAAGAGGAAATGTTATCTGACGAAATTAAAAAAGTTGAAATTAATGAGCAAAAATTAAATCAAATAAAAAAATTGATTATTTCTTCTGAAAGAGAAAATATTAAAACGGGTGAATTTACAACTTCTGATATGGTAAAAAATGTTAGAAAAATTATTGAAAAAAATGTTGAGTAAGGGGGAATAGTAGATGTTAATCAAAAGTATAACATTAAATAACTTTAGACAGTTTAAAGGAAAACAAACGTTAGAATTTTCTATAGATGCAGAGAAAAATGTAACAGTATTGTTGGGAGATAATACTTTTGGGAAAACGACTATTTTGCAGGCATTTAACTGGTGTTTGTATGGGGTGGCAGATTTCCCAAAAGATAGTAATCCAGATTTTTTGTTGAATTTAGAAGTTGCAAATGAACAAGCTGGCATTGAGCAAAAATGTGAAGTATATGTGGAATTGGTGCTAGAACACAAAAATACAGAATATGTGGTGCTTAGGAAACAAGCATATGTTGATCGCGCATATGGAAATTGGAATTCTCTCAATAGTCAGCTTACAGTTTCATATAAAGAAAATGGGATTACAAAACAGATAAGAGAGGGGGAGGAAAGAAATATAATTAATGGGATTCTACCTCAATCTCTGTCGGGGTATTTCTTTTTTGATACTGAGCGTGTTTCCGATATTAGTACGAGAAAAGATTTATCTGAGGCTGTAAAAGGATTATTAGGTTTAGCAGCTGTTGGAAATGCCAGAAAACATTTGGGGGCTCGAACATTAAAGGCAACGGCTATTGGTCAGTGGTATAAAGTATTAGATTTTAGAGGAGATGAACGAGCAAGAGAAGCAGAAGAAACTATTTCCAGAGAGTCGGATAGGATTGAATCACTTAGAGAAGAAATTGCCAATGCAAACAATGAATTGGACAACCTTAATAATAAAAAAGAAAAAATAGCAGAGATACTTCGTGATAATCAGAATACCGCTGAGTTGCAGAGAAAGCAACAGAATTTGGAAAGACAGTTGGAACAGGAAAAGAATGAATTAGCAGATGCTAATAAGCAATTTCTAAAGCTATTTAATGCAAATGCAGTTTCTTATTATGAACTTCCATTAACGGAGCAGGCAAAAAAATTTTTGGCTAATGCAAATGTAGATGACAAAGGCATACGTGATATGACAGAGGCTTCTATAAGGGACATAGTTAAGCGAGGAAGATGCATATGTGGTGCAGAAATTATTAAACCAGAAAACGGAGGTTTAGGAAATGATGCATATCAGCACATAATGGATGAATTAAATTATGTACTTCCTGCCCATTTGGGAACTGCAATTATGGGTTTTAAAGAACTATTAGCTTCGAATGAAAAAAATTTGGAACAGTTTTATCCAACATTTGAGCAGTTATATAAAACAATTCAAAAACATAGAAATACAGTTGCAATATTAGAAGAGGATATTGCAAAAATTGAAGCAAGTATTTTCGGAAAAGAAAATATGAGCAGTTATGAGTCTGATATGAATCATATTAAAGAAAGCATTAAAAGAATGTCTGAAAAAATTGAGCGTGCTAATCGTGATATAGGGGCGAGTCAGAGTGCTATTGAACAAGCTCAAAAAGTATATGATGGTTTGGTGTCTGCTTCTGATAGAAATAAACGCTTAATTAGATATTTGGCATATGCTGAAAAAATTTGTGACTGGATTGATGAAACATATGCTGAAAAAGAGCAGGAAATGAGGACTAGACTACAGGAAAAAGTCAATAATATTTTTTCTAGAATGTATCATGGTGAAAGAAGAGTTCAGATCGACAATCAGTATCATGTAACTTTATTTGCTCATTTGAATGGGAAAGAAGTTATTACGGGAGAGTCTGAGGGCCTGAAAAGGGTAAAAAATTTCGCGTTTATAGCTGGACTAGTAGACCTTGCAAAAGAAAAGGCATCTCTTGGAAAGAATAGTGAGGCTGTTACGTGGGATAACGAAGCATATCCACTTGTTATGGATGCACCATTTTCTAATGCTGATGAAACGCATATAAAAAATATCTCCGCAGTTCTTCCAGAAGTTGCAAATCAGGTAATTATGTTTGTGATGGAGAAAGATTGGCAGTATGCAGAGTCTGTTATGAGTGTCCGTGTAGGAAAATATTGTAAACTAAAGAAGTTTTCAGAATCACATACTGAAATTGAAGAATAGGAGGAAGTATCATGTTTGAAGGCGATTATACAATCAATGGTATGCATGCAACTTATATAAAATATTTAGTAAATGATGTGAAAGCATTTGAAAGATATATTGATGTTTATATGGCGGGGGCGGCCATTGGTGCATTAAATGATAAACGTGCAAAACAAGGCGGTAGTACAGATCGCGCTAGAATTTATTCGGATGCATTTAATACAGAACATGTAAAATGTAATGAATTATTTAAAGTAGTTATTTTGAATGATACGTCAAAGTCATGGTCAGAAGAAGATAGAATTAATATTTGTTTTAAATTTAGAGATAAGATGGATGCAAATGCCATTCCACCAATTACAGAATGTGAAGTTGAAATGATGAAAGAAGCAATAGATTTGTTCAATGAATATGTGATGGGTGGGGTTGAACTATTATATGAAAGTTTTTCAAGTAGTGCAACAGTAAGTATAGATGATACGGTGGACTATGCATATAAGGCAATGTTTGATCAGCGTATTTTAATTGAGAGTAGACAGTCGGGAACAGATGTAAATCAATTATTACGGCCAGAGTACTAAAAGGAATATGGTGAAGTAATGGCAGAGATTTTAGTAAATAATTTAGGTCTATCTGTAAGAGCATCAAATGCTTTAAATAAGATGCAGATACATACTCTAGAACAATTATTAAGTACTCCTATAGAGAAGGTTAAAGAAGGTAAAAATATAGGGGTAAAAACAGTAGATGAAATTGCGACTTTTTGCAAAAGTTATCTAGAGGGTAAGGTAGATATTGATTCGTTAATTAAGAAAGAAAAAGGAGAAAGAATTTATTCGGAAGATGAATTGGAAGAAATGTCTTGCCATAATATCACTGAACTCGAATTGTCAGCAAGAGCAGAACATGGATTATTGCGTATAGGCTGTGATACTTTATCAAAACTTGCAAAGATCTCGGAAAAAGATTTAAGAGATATGCAGGGGTTAGGTACTAAAACATGCAATGAAATTATATATAAAAGAGAAGTGTGGGCTGAAAGTAATTTATATGCTGCAGAAATTGAAGAAAACGGGGGGACGGTATCCGAGTATGAGAAAGCGTTCTATGAAAAAGTATCTCAAATGCTATGCCCAATAAAGCGTTTATTTTGGAGACAATTAAGAGAATTACTTTTAGAAAATGCTGTTATGCTACAGGAAGATGATTTTTCTTTGAAGAGGATTAATGATGATTTTATTTTTACAGTTATTCAGATGGATGAATTTGGGGTGCCGTTGAAAAATTACTTTAAAAAAATTGTGCCAGATGAAATTATTCAAATAGAAGAACTAAAAAATAAAATCGATAAAGAAAATCTGGAATTTGATGGGGATGTACTGATAGAACGTTTTTTAGATAGTAAAATATGCAAACAAAGAGATAACAATATATACCTTGATAAATTAAATATAGCACAATATTTGCGAAGTCATGAGAGTGATTATGATCCAAGAAAATATGATTTTTTTGTAAGACGATTAAGTGGAGAAAGTCTTCAGGAGATAGGAGATATATTTGATTTAAGCAGAGAGAGAGTCAGGCAGGTATTGGGAAAAATGGCTCAAAAATTGCCTAATCTATATGAAGACTATTATAGATTTCCGTACGAATATTTTAAATTTTCAAAGGGTGAGTTTTGTAATGCATTTCCGGAATGTGGGTCAATTGGGTATGAATATCTTTCAATAAGGTATAAAAGGGGCAAGAAGCTAATAGATGAAAAATCTGTCGAAAAATATACTGGCATTTTTAAAGAAAGGATGAGTGAGTATCTTAAGGAAGAGGTATTACGACAAGACAAAAGGCATGTAACTAGAACAGAAATGGTTTATCGAGTTTTAATGAGCAATAGCGATCGTGCTATGACGATGGATGAGTTTCAAAAAGAGTATAATGATTACTTAAGTCGGAGAAATTATCCGCAAGATAGATTGAAAATCAATATTCGTACTGTGTCAAATCATTTGAGAAATTCTCCACATGTTGTTTTTGATAAAGATAACCGAATAAGATATTGCGAAGTAGATGCAAGGATTATTTGGAATAACATTAATTTTAACCAATATAGGAATATGATAATATCGACAGAATTAATATACAGAGACTATATTGAGTTGATGGAAGAACTTGATATTAGAGATGGATATGAGCTTTTCTATGTTATAAAGTCTTCACTTGATAATTGGGATAATAAAGATTTTGAGATAAGTTGCAGACGTGTGCCAGTTATGGTGTTAGGGGATGGTGATGAAGCGAAGCAGGCACTACATTTACTGAAAGAAATTTCGCCTATTGATTTTGGGGGATATTATGAAGCTTATGAAAAACGTTATGGTGTTCGAAGTGCAAATGGAAATCCGGTTATTTCAGGAGCTTTAGCAAATTATTATTTGAATGGAGAGTATTCTGTTGATGTTATTTCATTGGATGATGAAGATGCAGTGGCATTAAAACAGGCATTGTCCAAAAAGAACTTCTGGTTTATAGATGAAGTAGAAAAAATGTTTAGTGAGATATGTACTCATTCATCGCAAGATGCATTGAATAAGGCTGCATTTAAACGTATAGGATATTCGTTGAATATAGGGTATTTATATAATGATGATTATGGTACTGTTGTTAATTATTATGATCAAGAGATCTTTTCAAAAGAAATGCTTGATTTAAATGAATATGATCGGAGGTTATTAGTTTTGTCATCATTTGAATCGGCAATGTACAAAAAGAGAATGGAACTTGAGTATATTGAAGTCGCACCTAAAGTATATATGACTTTGTGTGAATTAGAACGAATTTATGACTTATCACTTGATGACGTACATGAACTTCAAAAGTGGATTTGCCAATGTCAGGATAAATATTTTAATGCGCATAGTGTTTGGAAAAAACTTGAAAAAACTGGATTAGAAAAAAAACTTCAAGGTAATGAATGGTTATGTACATGTATATTTAGACAACAACAAAACATTTTTTCTTTGCAAGTGGCGGGAGGAATTATTTTGTGTAAAGATAGTAGTAAGCTTAATTTTGGTTCAATATGTCAATGGATTGTAGACCAATATGGAAAAATGACAGTTCATGCATTGACAGCACGATTTAATGAAACATTTGCTACAAGAATCCCAGTAAGTAAAATTGCTGAGAAACTTAAGACTTATGGATTATGGGATATACTAGTTACAGATTCCTTTGATGAATATATAGATAATTTGGTTATTGCAACAGATATGGATGTTGATGATTTATTGAAAGAGGAATTTTTTTAAAATATAATAATACTGATAAAGATAAGTTTTGAAGTAAAATCGCTGATACCTAAAATTATATGAGTAAATTTTATTCATTGAGATTTTATATATGAGTCAATGTAAAGATATTGATTTATGGGAATATCTGTATGGAATATAGTTTTATAGTTGAATATTTATTCTTTGCATAGAAAAATATATTCAGAATAGTATTCGTTCTTCTTTTAGCAAAAAGTCGATATAAGCGTAACATCAAATGAATAGAAGATTAAATTTTACTTATTAAGGAGAAAATTCCACTGCCTGAGTGGATTGTTGAATAAATTTTGCAATTGTGATGGTAGAAGATATAGAGGTTCAATATGATAAAATATATAATATTATTAAACACTCTAAAAAATAATATTGGCGCAAATACAATTTGAAAAATATTTAAGAATCTAAATTATAGTAAAGTTTATTAAAAAATATTTTTTGGAGGGAAACCAATTATGTTAGATGAATTATTAACAAGAATGCAGTATGAACCAAGTGTTTTTTTGTTTGGAAATAAATATACGCAGTTAAGTACAAATGTATTGGACTATGCATGGAATGCAATTGTTACAACAAATTGTGATTTAAATTTAGCTACTGTTTTAAATAATGGTAAACGAAATGTAAGAGATATTATTTCAAAAGATGATATGCAAGCAAACTTGATGGACAGAAAGAAATTGCATGTTATTAGATTATTTGGGGAAACTTATCCTCAAAATTCTTTAGATGAAATAGAAAAAGAGGATATTTCGGATCAAGCAGTTGCGATGCTTAACAGGGTATCGGAAATTATCAAACATAATGGAATTATTTTTATTGAAGATTTTGAGGAACCATGTTTTTCACACAAGGAAGTTAGAAAAGCACTTCGAGATTTGTACAGCAATCAAAAACAAGTATATGTTTTTAATTGTAAGTGTAAAGATGCATATTTAAGAGCTTTGGAAAAACAAGGGATAGCAGTTTTGATAGAGCAAAGCCTAAATGATTTTTTTGATAAGTATTTAACAGATGAAGAATTGTTTGACATTCAATCATCAGAACAGACTGTACAAATATATATAGATGCGGAAAAAAAATATACTCCCATACAAATTGAAAAGAGACAATTGTTGGAAACAGAATCTTTTGCTACGTTGTTGAATATTAAATTATTAAATGAAGTTAAAATACCACAAAATATGTATAAAGATTATTTCTACATGTTTTTAAAAAATAGTGTACGAGAACCTCAATGGTATGGCTATAGTTATGGATTTAATGTTCATCGTAGTTATGAAGATAGATTATATAGAAAAGTTAAAAAGGGATTAGAAAGTGTTGGAAAGCCAAATAATAAACCGTTATTAGTTGTGGGACAAACTGGCACAGGAAAGAGTATTTCTTTAGCAGCAGTTGCGTATAAGATTTTTAATGAAAAAAAATACCCAGTAATATTCATCAATGATCCGGATGTGAACTTTTATTCAAATGTTGAATATAAGCAAAAAGAAATTAATAGAAAGGGATCACCTGCATTTAATGCACTAGATGCTTTGTTGGAAAAACTTGAAAATTTGGGCGCGAAAGCAATATTTTTGGTCTGGGATACATCCAGTTATAGCACAGGTAGAGAAAAATCATATCGACTTTATCAAGCTTTACTTGCAAGAGGAAGAAAAGTTTATTTGCTTTGTACTGCGTATGAACTTAATAATAACCTTAATGTGGAAGAGACAGAGGATGATTATGTTGAAAAAAGTGTTATGAATAAAAAATTTGTAGAATGTAAAGCAACTGTGGAAGTTTCAAATGAGGTTGAGCAATTAAGAGAAATACTTCTTCAAAAATGTAAGATGCCAGAACAGGGGGTAAATAGTATTATAAATTTTTTTGTGAAAGAAAATTCAAATTATTTATCAATGTTTTATCAAGCTTTTGATATTCTGAAGGGGAATCTTTCTAAGGGAGTGTTTAAAGAAGCAAGTGCAAATCTTCAAGATTTAGATAAACTTCTTGAAAATGGATTAAAAACCATAGTATCTGTTAATAATGTTTTTGCAATAGCATTGAAAAAGATTGAATCTGATTTGATAAAAGCAGGTCTAATGGAAAGTATGGAAAATGATAGCACTATAGAAAGAAAAAAGATAGAGGTTGCCAAAGATGATTTTATAAAGTGTATTGCTATATGTAGCCAATTTAAGCTGAAAATGCCATATGATTTTGCTTTACGTATTTTAGGTACATATAATGATAAAATTATAAAAATGCTAACAAGGTCAACTTTTTTTGTTATTACAAAAGATTACCATGATAATTATGAGATTTCATTAAGAACTCCTTTAGAAGCTTCTATGTATATTTCTGCTAAAGAAATGACATCATTAGATGAAATAGCATGTATAACAAAAATGCTTGATTTAATGAATCCAAGCGGAGGATATGGACAACAACAAGAGGTACGTCTTTGCGAAAAGCTTATACGAATAGTTGGTCCTAATAATACAGAAAATAGAAATAAATATAAAATGGGATATCCAGAAATCATCAATGCACTTAAAAAGCTTAGAGAGGAACGGAATATTTGGGAACCAATTTTGATTTCTCAGGAAATAACATATCTTCGGGAATACTATGGTAGAAATGAAACTTTAGAAAATATAATTCGTATAAATGTGCTCGAAGAGGCAATACATATTGCTGATGATATATTAAATAGAATTGAATCTATAGGAATATCTATGGGGATTAGAAATGCAATAATAGTTGAATCTGCAAACAGTAAACTTCTTTTGTATCAACTTAAAGGGACGAATGATAATTTCTTGTTTAAAGAACTTCGAAGAGATTTAAGAAATGTTATTCGCTATGATAGCCTTGATTATCATGCCTATGTAACGTTGTTGAAGGGGTCAATTATCGAATTTAAAAATGAGCGAGATAGAATTAAGCAGTTAGAACTGTTAGAATCAATGTGTTCAGTTGCTGATGAGATAATGTTTGAAAATCCTGATGTTGCTAATTCGGAATATTTTCAAAGACAGGTTACAGAAATATATTCTTTACTTGAGGACAATACTGTTGTTAAAGCATATATTGAGGAATTAGTTTTAAATGGATCTTCAGCAGGTTTATATGTAATGATTAGAAAAATACTTCTTAAAAATCATGTTGATTTTAATAAACCTATCGAGAATACACTTCAAGAAAATGCTTGTAAAGAAGTTTATTCGATTTTTAATGATGAACGTTATAAAAGCGTACTGAGCGAAAGTGAACCATGTCAATATATGCTTCTTAATATTATTTGGTTAATGAATAATAAGGAACCTATATATTTAGATGGAGAATGTTGGATTACTAACATGAAAGAAAATGTATGGAGAGAAATATTAAATGTATGTAATAATTTTATTCTTCGTTTTTGTAATGGCTCTGAGGATATTCATCAATTAGCTAAGAACATTAGATATATAAAAGCGTTATGTTTAGGGCAATTAGGACAATATAGTGAGAGTATAGCTGTTCTAAAGAGCATTGAGGAGGATTCTACACTTGGTTTAAGAAGAGTATTTACTAAACACATGTTATGCGATGAAAATGGTATACCTAAAAAATTTACAGGGCGTTTGGGCAAATATGATGAGGTTAGTAGAAGTGGTTCAGTGTTCATTGAAGAGTTTGGGAGAAATCCAATTTATTATCATGGACCGCACATGAAATCGGCTGATTTAGTAGAAGGTACAACATTCAGTGATATCGAAATAGGATATAGCAATATTGCTCCTAAAGCATTTAGAGAGATAGAATTAAAGGAGTGATGGATATGCAGAATCAGAAAATAGAAGAAATATGTTGTCTTGCGCATAGGATTGATCCAAGAATTAATTTGTTTCAAGGTTTTTTTCCAAAGGAAACAGAACAGTATAAAGGCGAATTATTATTTTGGAGACAAGTGGTGAGTTTGTATGGTTTATTTGCAGATAGTGATAGGGTACTGGTTAAAGAAAAAAGAAATTTATTAAATTTAATGAAACGTTATGATCTGATAGAGAGAGAAGATTATGAGAATGGCTTAAAATTATGGAATGTTATATCTGAACTAAGAAAATGGTTTTGCCATAATAATGATACGTCTCTTTATTATGCAGATAAAAGGGAGAAAAAAATAAGTGATTATTTGGATTTTACGTTTTTGATCGCTACAAATAAACCTAAAAAAATAGAAGATGTTCAAGCTAGGGGTTGGGAAATTTTAACATTCGACATTGAAAGTAGATTTGAAACATACCTTGAGATATTAAGAAAAGGTCTGTCCGCTTGGAAAGATAGTGATTATAAATCTGAATTGTTGGACGAATGGATAGTAATATATGCAGGTTCATTATTTGCAGATAAGGAATTAATTCAAAATGTTTTAGCTGATATAGCAAGATTTGAGAAGATGAATCAAGGGATTATAAATTTGTCTGTGCCACAACTGGCAATGGTGTATTATAGACAATTGGAGGATAGCGGTTTTTCAGAAAAAAATATAGAAAAAGAACTTAGAAATAACAATTCTGAAATGACAAGTAAGGAAATAATAATGGAGAGTATTCGCAAGAGTCAGTTGATATGATTTTTTAAAAATAGTAATACAATATAAAAATTATATTATATTGTTCACGAGGAAAATGGTAATAATTATATATAATGCATGGCCTTAAGTGTGAAATTGAATATTCCGGTCTTGGTGTCCGTGCTGTCCGGTGGTTAGGAAACCGATTGGCAATTATTTAGAATACAAGAAATCTCACCAATATAAAGCCGGCTAACGCCCCGCAAAGCGGCTCTGGGCTTGACATTGGCTCAATTTCTTATGAATGGTAGTTAAGCCAATCAAAGGCGGTTTCCGTATCCGGAATGTAGGTTTCCACTGTGCCGAAATCACGGTTTCTTGACGCAAGAATATTCATGAAATCGCAGAGAATATTGAATTGAAATTTTTGTTCGATTTCACTACAATTCCGGAAATAATGGATGAAAAATAGAAAAAGAATTTTGCAAATGTGGTATTCTATCTGTAGCGGTGTATAGCAAAGCAAATGAAGAATTTTTAGAAGACAGGGACGTTGCAATTGATAAGCTGAAGCATAGTGATATACGTGTGATCTTTGTAGACATGTTTAGCGAAAGAGTAGATGTCCTGTTTGGAGATATGGCCATGTTCGATGGAGGAAACTTTACATGATGGAATCGGAAGAAAATTTATCAGTCTGATTGAAAATACAAATATGTCCAAAGTCTATAAAATGCCGGTCTTAATAGCTTTTTATAATCATGGAAATGTACGAATGTTTGTAACGGAAGAAGATCTTTTGATCAGCTGGAAAGAGTTTTTCAATACAGGGACGAATTGGAAAGATTTAGATAAGGGCATTACATATCATGATTTCCTTGCTATTTCAGACAAGGAGCATGTAAAGAAAATCATGCAGATGCCGGTGCATTTCCTGTTGAAATCGGACAATGGATTTTTTGCAGAAAAGGCAGGTGTGGCACTTGCGTTAAGAGATGATTTGCAGGAGATAATTGAATTACATTACTGATGATCGGACACTTTATCGGACACTTACTGAAAATAAAAATTACATTATTAGACAAATACCAGGAGGCTTACATCATGGAACGAGTAGAAAAATTCTTAAAAGAAGCAGAAACATATTATTTAGCAACCGTAGAAGGCGACCAGCCAAGAGTCAGACCTTTTGGTACAGCACACATTTTTGAAGGAAAACTTTATATTCAGACAGGTAAGGTGAAAGAGGTATCAAAACAGATTCATGCAAATCCAAAGGTAGAAATCTGTGCATTTAAAAATGGAGAGTGGCTCCGTGTAGCAGGAGAACTTGTGGAAGATGACAGAAGAGAAGCCAGACAGTCGATGCTTGATGCTTACCCATCATTACAGAAGATGTATTCCGCAGACGATGGAAACACAGAGGTATTTTATTTTAAAAATGCTACAGCAACATTTTCATCATTTACGCATGATTCGGAAGTAGTGAAGTTCTGATGACAAAGGACGAGTGGTACAGGCAGTTGTTCGAGAGACTGGACAATTCCAAATTTCGAAGCAGCTTTCATTTGAAGCAGAAAGACATAGATTACATAAAACAAAAGGGATTTGATACGATCAGACAACATGCAAAGGACTTTATTGCAAAGAGAGAAGCTCCCGCATTTATAGCAAATGATGGCAAACAGACTCCTATGAGGGGCCATCCGGTATTTATTGCCCAACATGCAACTGCAACATGCTGCAGAGAGTGTATCCGGAAGTGGCACAAAATGCAGCCGGGCAGGGAACTGAGTCAGGTGCAGCAGGATTATCTTGTAGATGTAATTATGACATGGATTCAAAAAG
>ENA-OROH01001324-OROH01001324.1-human-gut-metagenome-genome-assembly--contig:-NODE-1324-length-23591-cov-6.716647_pt1 | contig 23591 bp, 21 predicted proteins | sample MGYA00242125_ERZ509042 | MGnify/ENA primary metagenome ERZ509042 (study PRJEB26280, sample SAMEA2338738) | human gut metagenome | biome: human gut; feature: human-associated habitat; material: faeces... | reverse complement strand
AAAGCTCTCTATCAAAGCCGGATTTTCCTCCGGCTCCTCCAGGACCCGGACCTGAATCTCCAGCACCCGGCGGTGCTCCACCTGAGTGACGGTGACGTCCAGACCCTCGGCCTGGAAGTGGTCGCCCACCTCGGGCACCCGGCCTACCTGCTCCATGACCCAGCCGGACACGGTGGCCGCGTCGCAGCTGCCCTTTACCTGGAACAGGTCGTACATATCGTCCAGATCGGCGGAGCAGGCGATGAGATAGCTGCCGTCGGGCTGCTTCTGGAAGGTCTCGATGACCTCGTCATGCTCATCCCAGATCTCACCCACCAGCTCCTCTACGATGTCCTCCAGGGTAGCGATACCCTCGGTGCCGCCGTACTCATCCACCACTACGGCCATGTGGGCCTTGTTCTTCTGGAGGATGCGCAGCAGCTCGGAGATCTTGGTGTTTCCGGTGGTATACAGGACAGGCGCTTTCAGATTGGTCAGGTCTGTCTCGCCGCGATAGCGGGCGGCATAGAAGTCCTTCTCATGGATGACGCCGATGATGTTGTCAATGCTGTCGTGATAAATAGGCAGACGGGAGTAGCCGCTCTCCACAAACAGGGAGGCCGCCTCCTCCATGGTGGCGTCGTCCTCCACCGCCACCAGGTCCACCCGGGGAGTGAGAATCTCGGACACCTCCAGATCGTTAAACTCGATGGCATTGCGGATGAGATCGCTCTCGTGCTGATCCAGACCGCCCTCGTTCTCCGCCTGGTCCACCATGCCCACCAGTTCTTCTTCGGTAATACCGTCCTCTCCGCTGTTGCGGAACACCAGGGACAACAGGCGCTTCCACTGGGCAAACAGGAAGTTAAGCGGAGTGAGGATCAGTACGAGCACCCGCAGGAGAGGGGCCGAAAACATGGCAAAGGCCTCCGGGTGTTCCTTGGCCAGGCTCTTGGGGGAAACCTCGCCGAAAATCAGGATCACGATGGTGAGCACCGTAGCGGACACCGTGGGACCCCGCACATCGTCGATGAGCTTGATAAAAAGCACCGCGCCGATGGTGGTGGCCACGTTGTTGACGATGTTGTTGCCGATCAGGATGGTAGACAGAAGCTTGTCATAGTCCTCCGCCAGGTCCAGGGTACGCTGGGCTCTCCGGTCCCCGTTGTCCGCCCGGTTTTTCAGGCGGATGCGGTTGAGAGAGGTAAAGGCCGTCTCGGTGGCGGAAAAATAGGCGGACATCATCACAAGAAAAATCAGGGCGGCAATCATGCCTATACTGGTACTGTCCATGTTGGACACATCAACTCCACTTTCTCAATAAATTTTTTGCGCTGGTTAGTAATGTACTATATCATAGTTTTCCCAGGATTGCAAACAGCATATCCAACGGATTTTCCAGGATTTCTGCCGATTTTCTATCAGAAAACGCGGTGTGCATACCAGCACACCGCGTTTTCGTCCGTTTCTTACACCATCAGGCTGCAAACCAGCTGGGCGTACTCTGCAGGGTCTTCCAGGGGCAGCTCCGCCAGCAGCAGAGCCTGACCGTAGAGCAGCTTGGAGTACTTCTCCACCGTCTCCTTGTCGCCCTCGTCCACTGCCTTCTTCAGGGCAGCGTAGGGAGCGGAGTCGGCGTTGAGCTCCAGCACCCGCTCGGCCTTCATGTGCTCGCCGCCCTCCAGCTTGCGCATGTAGCGCTCCATCTCCAGAGAGACAGGGCCGTCAGCGGACAGGCACACCGCGCCGGTCTTGAGGATCTTGGAGATCCGCACCTCCTTGACCTTGTCACCCAGCACTTCCTTCACGGCCTCCAGCACAGGCTTGCCGGCCTCGGCCTTCTCCTCGGACTCCTTCTTCTCCTCCTCGGTCTGAGGCAGAGCGTCCTCGGCGGTGGCGGACTTGAACTTCTTGCCGTCAATCTCGCCCAGAGCCTGCATGACAAAGTCGTCCACGTCCTCGGTGCAGTAGAGGATCTCATAGCCCTTGTCCAGGATGCGCTCCACCTGAGGCAGCTTGGCGATCTTGTCCACGCTCTCGCCGCAGGCGTAGTAGTAATAAGGCTGATCCTCCGGCATCCGGTCCTTATAGGCGGCCAGGGTGGTGTTCTTGCCCTCCTTGGAGGACCAGAACAGCAGCAGATCCTGGAGCATCTCCTTGTGGGCGCCGTACTCGGCCACCACGCCGTACTTGATCTGGTTGCCGAAGGAGGCCCAGAACTTCTCGTACTTCTCGGGCTCCTCCTTCTGCATCTTCAGCAGCTCGGCCTTGATCTTCTTCTCCAGGGCCTTAGCAATGACGCTGAGCTGACGGGTGTGCTGGAGGACCTCACGGCTGATGTTCAGGGAGAAGTCGGCGGAGTCCACCACGCCCTTGACAAAGCGGAAGTGGTCGGGCAGCAGGTCGGCGCACTTGTCCATGATGAGCACGCCGGAGGAGTAGAGCTGCAGACCCTTCTGGTACTCCCGGGTGTAGAAGTCATAGGGGGCCTTCTCGGGGATATAGAGCAGGGCCTTGTAGGTCACCGCGCCCTCAGCGCTGGTGTGGATGACGGCCAGGGGGTCCTGCCAGTCCATGAACTTCTCTTTGTAGAAGCTGTTGTACTCCTCGGGCTTGACCTGGGCCTTGGGACGCTGCCACAGAGGCACCATGGAGTTGATGGTCTTCCACTCCTTCACGGTCTCCCACTCGGGCTTATAGTCCTCGCCGGCATCGGCGGGCTTCTCCTTCTGGCGGTAGTCCTCCACCTCCATGACGATGGGGTAGCGGATGTAATCGGAGTACTTTTTGATCAGTTCCTGTAATTTATAGGTTTCAAGATACTGATCGTAGTTCTCATCTTCCACATTGGCCTTGATGTGCATGATGACGTCGGTACCTACGGTGTCCTTCTCACACTCGGTGACGGTATAACCGTCGGCCCCGTCGGACTGCCACATATAAGCCTGGTCACTGCCGTAGGCCTTGGAGATGACGGTGACGTGGTCAGCCACCATAAAGGCGGAGTAGAAGCCCACGCCGAACTGGCCGATGACGTCGATGTCCTCGGGCTTGTCCTCCTTGGCCAGGTCCTGCTTAAACTGGAAGGAGCCGCTCTTGGCGATGGTACCCAGGTTGCTCTCCAGGTCCTCCTTGCTCATGCCCACGCCGTTATCAGAGACGGTGAGGGTACGCTTGTCCTTATCGGGGACAATGGTGATTTTCAGCTCGCTGCGGTCCACAGGCACCTGGTCATCGGTGAGAGCCTTGTAGGCCAGCTTGTCTTCCGCATCGCTGGCATTGGAAATGAGCTCCCGCAGGAAGATCTCCTTGTGAGTGTAGATGGAGTTGACCATCAGGTCCAGCAGGCGCTTGGATTCTGCCTTAAACTGTTTCTTTGCCATGATAATTGACGCCTCCATATATGAAAGTAGTTGTAAACAAAAAAATTGTTAGCACTCATTTTCTATGAGTGCTAACGATATGATAGCGCAGTCCCGATCAAATTGCAAGGGAGTTCATAATTTTTTTACACTTTCCCTCTTAGAGTGCCAATAGAGTGCCAATTTTCTTACTTCTCCATAGTGCGGGGATCGGGCAGGTCGATGTAGGTAGGCTCATGCTTTACCGCCTGGACGTAGCGGAGCAGATCCTCCCGCTTGAGGCGGATGGTGGATGTAGAGATACCGGGATGGCCGGAGATATACTCGTCAGCCATCAGGTCCCGGTCGATGACCAGGCGGACCTTGTTCTCCTTGTCAAACAGCAGCTCCAGGGCGGAGACGGAGCCGGGGATGGTGGACAGGTAGTCCCGCATGTGGTTCTCGTCGGCAAAGGAGAGGCGGGAACAGCCCAGCTGAGCGGAGAGAAACTTGGTCTTGAAGGGCTTGTCCCCCGGCATCATCAGCAGGTAAAACTCGGTCTGCTGGCGGTTACAGAGGAACAGATTTTTGCAGATCTTGGCTCCCAGGATGGACTCGATTTTCAGGCAGTCCTCCATGGTGTCGGCGTGGTCGTGATCTACCCGGGCAAATTCAATCCCCAGTTCCTCCAGTTTATCGTAGACGGCCTCCTCCTGGGGGATGCGCTGGTCGGAGGGACGGCCCGTGTGGCAGACAGGGTCAATATACATGGAACACACTCCTTTATCCACATTTTGTCTCATCATAGCACAGAAAAACCCGGCCAGACAAGTCCCACTTGCGGGATTTCTTCCCCGGGATTACAATGAAGAAAACCCATTGGCGGGAGGCTGCTATGAAGATCTATCGTATTGGTCAGACGCTGGCTGCACTGGAACAGATGCCCGAAACCGGTGAAGGTACTCTGGTACTGCTCACCTCAGAAGAGCTGGACAAATGTACCTCTCTGCCGGGACTGGAGGGTACTCTGCATCACACCCCGCTGGCCCGGGACGCCCGAGGCTGCAAGGGTGAGTGGCGGCGGGGCTGTCTGTGCGGAACGGTAACTACGCCCCGGCACACCCGCACCGGAAATCCCATCGCCTTCGGCTATTTGCTCACGGGAACCCAGGTGGTACTGTGCGATGACAGTGGGGCGGCCCATAGCCTGGTACAGCGGCTGGTGCGGGAGAAGCGGAACGTACAGAGTAGTGCCGGACGCTTTTTTTACGAATTTTTCACGCTTTTAATGGCTAAGGACTCCCGCCACCTGGAGAGCCTGGAGGACCGGCTGGTGGAGCTGGAGGAAGGGGTGATGGAGGGCAGCCTGGAGCACTTCAACCACCCCATGAACGACCTGCGCAAAGAGGTACTGGGCTGGATGCGGTACTACGGGCAGCTCAACAACATGTTCCGTGCCCTGGAAGAGGATCCAGACGGGCTATTCCCCTTGGGTGAGGCCCGGCTGCTGCGGCTGCTGGAGCAGCGCACCGCCCGACTGCGGGAAGAGGCCCAGCTGCTGCGGGAATACTGTCTTCAGGTGCGGGAGCTGTTCCAGGCGGAAATCGACATCCGGCAAAACCGGATCATGAAGATCCTCACCATTGTGACCACCATTTTTCTGCCGCTATCCCTGGTGGCCGGTTGGTACGGGATGAACTTTGTGGGCATGCCGGAGCTGGGGTGGAAATACGGTTATCCGGCAGTCATCATCGTGAGCGTACTGGTGGTGCTCATCAGCCTGTGGATCATGAAGAAGAAAAAATTCTGGTAAGAAAAGAGAATGCCGCCTGGGAGCACTGTGCGCTCCCAGGCGGCTGTTTGTCTTTTGTATCTGCTTTTCTCAGGCGTGCTGAGCAGAACCAACGAAGCAAAACGCAGTTTTGCAGGAAGTTCTTTGCCCAGCTTTCTTTCAAGAAAGCTGGTTAATTCTTGAGGCTCTGCATGGGAGCAGGGATGCGGCCGCCGCGGTCCACAAAGGCCTTGGCGGAGAAGGGGTGGACGGGCTGTACAGGGGCAGAACCCAGCAGGCCGCCAAACTCCACCATGTCGCCCACCTTCTTGCCGGGGGCAGGGATGAGGCGCACGGCAGTGGTCTTGGAGTTGACCATACCGATGGCCGCCTCATCGGCAATGATGGCGGAGATGGTCTCGGCGGTGGTGTCGCCGGGAACAGCGATCATGTCCAGACCCACAGAGCACACACAGGTCATAGCCTCCAGCTTGTCCAGAGTCAGAGCGCCGGAAGAGGCGGCGGCGATCATGCCCTCGTCCTCACTGACCGGGATGAAAGCACCGCTCAGGCCACCCACGTGGGAGGAGGCCATGACGCCGCCCTTCTTCACCGCGTCGTTCAAGAGGGCCAGAGCCGCGGTAGTACCGTGGGTGCCGCAGACCTCCAGGCCCATCTCCTCCAGGATGCGGGCCACACTGTCGCCGATAGCGGGGGTGGGAGCCAAGGACAGGTCCACAATGCCGAAGGGGGTATCCAGGCGGCGAGAGGCCTCCTGGGCCACCAGCTGACCCATGCGGGTAATGCGGAAGGCAGTCTTCTTAATGGTCTCAGCCACCACGTCGAAGGGCTGTCTCTTCACGCTCTGGAGGGCGTGGTACACCACGCCGGGGCCGGAGACGCCCACGTTGATGACCCGCTCGGGCTCGCCCACGCCGTGGAAGGCGCCGGCCATGAAGGGGTTATCCTCCACGGCGTTGCAGAACACCACCAGCTTGGCGCAGCCGAAGCCGCCCTGGTCGGCGGTGCGCTGGGCCAGATCCTTGATGGTGCGGCCCATGAGGGCCACCGCGTCCATGTCGATGCCCGCTTTGGTGGAGCCCACATTGACGCTGGAGCACACCAGATCGGTGGTGGACAGGGCCTCGGGGATGGAGGCGATGAGGTTTCGGTCGGCCTGGGTCATGCCCTTCTGCACCAGAGCAGAGAAGCCGCCGATGAAGTTGACGCCGGTGGTCTTGGCAGCTTTGTCCAGAGCCACAGCGAAGGGGGCGTAGTTGTCGGTATCCGCCGCGGCAGCTACCAGGGCGATGGGAGTGACGGAGATGCGCTTATTGACGATGGGAATGCCGAACTCCTTCTCGATGGCCTCGCCGGTGGCCACCAAATTCTCAGCATAGCGGGTAATCTTATCATAGATAGCGTCACAGGCGGCCTTGGGGTCACTGCGGGCGCAGGAGAGCAGGGAAATTCCCATGGTGATGGTGCGCACATCCAGATGCTGCTGGTCAATCATCTGGATCGTCTGCATAATTTCATTTTGATTGAGCATGGTTGTCCTCCTAAAAGGTGGGATATGTCTGATATCACGCTACGGATTGAGCACACGGCCGGGTCGACAACCCCGCCGACTTCCGGCAGACCCGGCTCCGCTTACAGCGGTTCCTGGGCTCTGCCCATCCGCTCTGGAGTCTGTCTCCCCTGTGTGCCTATCCTCCGCGCTTAAATTCTATGCATAGCATTAAAAATATCTTCTCTCTGAATACGGATGGACAGAGCCCGCTCCTTGCCTGCCTGGTCCAGCAGGTCGGAGAGCTCGCCGATGGACAACTGGCAGGCGGAAGTATCCACCAGCATGACCATGGTGAAGTAGTCCTGCAGAATGGTCTGGCTGATGTCCAGGATGTTAATGTTGTGCTGGGCCAGCAGAGAACACACGGCGGCAGTGATGCCCACCTGGTCCTTGCCGATGACCGTAACAATGGCTTTCATAGTCTCGAATCCTTTCCTTATATATAAAATATTATGGATCAACGATTTACGCTGTCTTGCAGCTCATCCAGGGTGAGCTCAAAGCCGGGGAGAAACTCCTCCATAAAGTATTGCAGGGCTGGCAGGGTATTTTCCTCCAAAGCGGCCAAGGTCTGTTCCTTTGCCTTCTTAAACTCGTTGTTGCCCGCCTTCAGCTCCTCCACACACTTGAGATAGGCTGAAAGCTTGTCCGCCGCCTTGACCAGGTCGCGCACCTCCGGGTCGGGGATGGTGAGCACCTCATCGTAGGCTCCCCTCAGGTCGGGAGGCAGCATACTCAGCAGCTTCTGCTCCGCCACCGCCTCCACCGCCTTATAGGCCGACTGGATATCCGGGTTGTCGTACTTGATTGGGGTTGGCATATCGCCGGTGAGGATCTCGCTGGCGTCGTGGTAGAGGGCAGCCACCGCCACTGTACCCGGGTCCACATGTCCGCCGAACTTTTCATTGTGGATAACGGCCAGAGCGTGGGCCAGAACGGCCACCATGTGGGAATGCTCCTGGATATTCTCGGGATCAGTGTTGCGCATGAGTCCCCAGCGGTTAATGTACCGCATCCGGGCGATCATGGGAAAAAAGTGGTAGGCCACGGCCCCGCCCCCTTTCAAAGATGGAAATCATTCTATCACAAGGGTAAAGAGATGTAAACCGTCGGGCCGGGCAGAATCCGGTTGACGGAGGCAGAAAAATTGGGGATAATGAAAAAGAGCCGCTCAAGGCAGCTCTTTTTCTTGTTTTTTCTTTCTCCAGGCCCGCCAGGTAAAGACCATCAGCACCAGGGTCAGCAGACCCCGGACCACCGAGATGGATACCCCCAGCTGGGTGGCATAGTACCAGTGTTCCGGGTAGCAGGCAAGGAACATCCGCACTCCGCCGATCAGTCCCCAGGGGGTGACGGAGGTATGGGGGTTGAGTACCAACAGGCTCAACGCAACACATGTCCACCCCAACGCGATCCAGGGGTGTTTCTTTGCCAGCAGCAAGGGCAGGCCCAGCACCAACAGTGCCACCCCTACCAGAGACAGCACCCCGCCGTAAGCCAGCCCAAGCAGGGTGAGGGCTCCTCCCACCGCCAGCAGACAGATCCCTACCTTTTGGACCGCCGTCCACTCCCGCTTCTCCTTCACATAGACCACTTTGGTCTCCGGTTTGGGGGGCTGGGGGCGTTCCCCCTCCCGCACCAGCTCATCCACGTTCACCCCAAACAGGTCGGCCAATTTGATAATCTTCTCCAGGTCGGGCACCGACTGGCCCGTCTCCCACTTGCTCACGCTCTGCCGGGATACCTCCAGCTTTGCCGCCAGATCCTCCTGGGACAGCCCTTTCCCGGTGCGCAGCGTGCAGATTTTTTCTCCCAGAGTCAAAGGTCCTCCCCTCCTTTCTTTGCCCCTATTATAAAGGAAGGACCTGTTTTGGACAACCAAGTCCCCTTGGAATGGGCCGCAACCAACGGTTGCACCCCACATTTTCACTCTATTTTACTCCATATTGGAAGGGAGCGCTCCCCATGGCCAAGAAAAATAATCGGGATACCAAAGGCCGCATCATCGAGGCGGCCTGGAGCCTCTTCTACCGTCAGGGCTACGACGACACCACGGTGGAGGAGATTATCCAGGAGTCGGGAACCTCCCGCGGCTCCTTCTACCACTACTTTGAGGGCAAGGACGCCCTGCTCTCCTCCCTGTCCTACCTCTTTGACCGGAAGTACGAGGAGCTCTCCCCTACCCTGGACCCCCAGCAGGACCGTTTTGACCAGCTGATGTACTTAAACCGGGAGCTATTCATCATGATCGAAAACTCCATCTCCCTGGATCTGCTGGCCCGGCTCTACTCCTCCCAGCTGGTGACCCGGGGAGAGAAGCACCTGCTGGACCACAATCGCACCTACTATAAGCTACTGCGGCAGATCATGGCCCAGGGCCAGCAGCGGGGAGAACTGCGCAGCGATGTGACGGTGAGCGAGCTGGTGCGGGTGTACGCCCTGTGTGAGCGGGCGCTCATCTATGACTGGTGCCTGTCCGGCGGCGGCTACTCCCTGCCTCAGTACAGCCAGACCATGCTGCCCCTGTTCTTCGGCGGCTTTCGGCGCACATCGTCTACCAACACTCCTTAAAAGCGTATTTTATATTTTCCTTGATTTTCAAGGATTTTGTCGGAATATACAAGAATGGTGTATAGAATTTATTCTATACACCATTCTGCATTTTACTCCGGCTTTTTTTATGCTATAATGTCCCCATTGCCGTTCCGAAGTGTGTGCGGAAGGGCAGGTAAGTGAAACAAAAGGAGAGTTCTGCATGACAAGCGCACAGATGTTTATCACCGCGACCATTATCCTCTACCTCTGTTTTGTCATCTGCACCGGCGTGCTGATCGGCCGCCGGAGCAAGAAAAGCGCCGAAGGGTTTTATCTGGGCGGCCGCGGCATCGGTCCTCTGGTCACCGCCATGAGCGCCGAGGCCAGCGACATGTCCTCCTGGCTGCTGATGGGCCTGCCCGGCTTGGCCTACCTCAGCGGTGTGGCTGACGCCAGCTGGACTGCCATCGGTCTGGCTCTGGGCACCTATCTCAACTTCCTGCTGGTGGCCAAACGCATCCGCCGTTACAGCGTACAGCTGGACGCCATCACCATCCCCTCTTTCATCTCCAAGCGCTATCAGGAGAAGCGGCCCATCATTATGTGCATCGCCTCCCTCATCATCCTCATCTTCTTCGTCCCCTATGTGGCCTCCGGCCTGGCCGCCATCGGCAAGCTGTTTAACAGCCTGTTTGGCTGGAACTACATGCTGGCTGTCATTATCGGCGCCCTGGTCATCATCAGCTACACCTCGGTGGGCGGCTTCTCCGCTGTGGCCACCATGGACCTCATCCAGTCCATCATTATGACGGTGGCTCTGGTGGTCATCACTGTGTTCAGCATCAACCAGGCGGGCGGTGTGGACGCTGTGGTGGAGAACGCCAAGTCTATGGACGGATACCTCAGCTTCTTCCAGACCTACGACCCGGTTGCCGGTTCCGCCAAACCCTACCCCGCCATCAACATCTTCTCCATGCTGGCCTGGGGCCTGGGCTACTTCGGCATGCCCCACATTCTGGTGCGCTTTATGGCCATCCGGGATGAAAAGGAGCTGACGCTCTCCCGCCGCATTGCCGCGGTGTGGGTGGTCATCTCCATGACGGTAGCCGTATGCATCGGCATGATCGGCAACAGCGTCTCCAAGGCCGGCCACATCCCCACCCTGGAGGGCAGCGCCTCTGAGACTATCATCGTCCAGATTGCCAACCTGCTCTCTACCTACGGCTGGCTGGCCGCCATTGTCGCCGGTCTCATTCTGGCCGGTATCCTGGCCGCTACCATGTCCACCGCCGACTCCCAGCTGCTGGCAGCCTCCTCCGCGTTCTCGGAGAACCTGCTCCAGGACGTCTTCGGCATGAAGCTCACCCCCAAGCAGACCATGCTGGTGGCCCGGGGCACCGTTATCTGCATCGCCATTATTGCGGTCTTCCTGGCCTCTGACCCCAACAGCAGCGTCTTTGCCATCGTCTCCTTCGCCTGGGCCGGTTTCGGCGCCACCTTCGGTCCCGCCATTTTGTGCGCTCTGTTCTGGAAGCGGAGCAACCGCCAGGGCATTTTGGCCGGTCTTGTGGTGGGCGGCGTAATGGTCTTTGTGTGGAAGTTCCTCATCGCCCCGATGGGCGGCGCTCTGGCGATCTACGAGCTGCTGCCTGCCTTCCTCAGCGCGCTGATCGCCATTGTGGTGGTCTCCCTGCTCACCCCCAAGCCCGACGCCTCTGTGCTGGCCCTGTTTGACCAGTCCAAGCAGAGCGCGGAATAAATCATCTCCGTACAAAAGGAACCCCCGTGCTTGCAGCACGGGGGTTCCTTTTCTATTCCAATCAGAAGGACACGCCCTGCCAGATCATTGCCTGGCACACCTTTTCAAAGCCGGCGATGTTGGCGCCCATCACCAGATTGCCCGGCGCACCGTAGTCCTTGGCGGCCTGGTCGATGTTGTGATAGATGTTCACCATGATCTTCTTCAGGTGCTCATCCACTTCCTCAAAGCTCCAGGGCATACGCATGGAGTTCTGGCTCATCTCCAGACCGGAGACCGCCACGCCGCCGGCGTTGGCCGCCTTGGCGGGACCAAAGAGGATACCGTTGTCCTGGAGATACTTGGTGGCCTCCAGAGTGGTGGGCATGTTGGCGCCCTCGGCCACGGCGATACAGCCGTTCTCCTTCAGCGCCCGGGCGCCCTCGATGGGCAGCTCGTTCTGGGTGGCGCAGGGAAGGGCGATGTCACAGGGGACGGTCCAGATGCCTCTGGGGTCTTCCACATACTTGGCGGTGGGCACATAGTCCACATAGGTCTTGATGCGGTCCCGCTTGACCTCCTTGATGAGCTGGATGGTGCGGTAGTCGATGCCGTTCTCATCCACGATATAGCCGTTGGAGTCGCTCATGGCCACCACCTTGGCCCCCAGCTGGGTGGCCTTCTGGTTGGCGTAGGTGGCCACGTTGCCGGAGCCGGAGATCACCACCCGCTTGCCCTGGAAGGAGGTATTGCGCTCCTGGAGCATCTCCTGGGTGAAGTAGCACAGGCCGAAGCCAGTGGCCTCAGGGCGGGCCAGGGAGCCGCCGGAGCTGGGGTCCTTGCCGGTGAGCACGCCGCTGAACTCGTTGCGGATGCGCTTGTACTGGCCGAACATATAGCCGATCTCCCGGCTGCCCACGCCCATGTCACCGGCGGGCACGTCGGTATCGGGGCCGATGTGGCGCTGCAGCTCGATCATAAAGGACTGGCAGAAACGCATGATCTCGTTGTTGCTCTTGCCCTTGGGATCAAAGTCGGAGCCGCCCTTGCCGCCGCCCATGGGCAGGCCGGTGAGGGAGTTTTTGAAGATCTGCTCAAAGCCCAGGAACTTGATGACCGACAGGTTCACGCTGGGGTGGAAGCGCAGGCCGCCCTTGGAGGGGCCGATGGAGGTGGAGAACTGCACCCGGTAGCCCCGGTTGACCTGGATCTTGCCCCGGTCGTCCACCCAGGACACCCGGAACATCAGGCTGCGCTCCGGCTCCACCAGGCGCTCAATAATGCCCATCTCCTCCAGCTCAGGGCGGCGCTCAAACACCGGCTCCAGCGAGGTCAAGACCTCCTGCACTGCCTGCAGAAATTCCTTCTGATCGGCGTAATGTCCAGCCAGGTCCTGGTATACACGGTTCAGATATGCATTCTTGATCGCCATAGTGATTCCTCCCTTAATGAAAACCGACGCCGTCCAACCCACCTTCCGGCCCGTCGGCGCTTGGTTGTTTGTGGTTCCAGATTATAGCACCCGTTTTTTCGCTTTGCAAGTTTACTCATTTTATCTTGCATTTTCATAAATTTCAGAGTTTTGCTCCGCTTTTCCGGTTTTAATATTCTTCTTTTTCATGTTTTGTATGCTTTTATTGAATGCCTGAAAATTATTTTCTTCCTCCTTTTGGAAGTTTTCTTCGCATCCGCCAAATTTCCGTGTCTGATGGACAAATGTGTTTGTATATTTTTAACACAGTAAAGGGAAAAAGTCGCCTGCAACCCCTTTTCCATCCCCTGAATCTACGCCCATTATGGCCGTTTTAGAACTAAAATTCCCCCGCAAGGCAAAAAAATTCCCCGCCGCTGGTGCGGCAGGGAAAAAGAAATATCTTGATCAGGCTTTGCGAATGATGCCCATGGGGGTGGACTCGCTGGACTGGCCCAGGGGGTTGTCCCCCAGGATCTTGGCGATCTGGTCCATGGAGGGCTCCTTCTCGGAGAAGCCCAGGATGTTGGCGCCCAGGTCGTTGATGTCCACAATGGCCACCGGGTGGCCCAGAGCGGCAGCCAGCTTCTTGGAGGTGCCCATGGGATCGTCAGGGGTGAGGACCACATAGTGGTCATAGGGAGGAATGGTGCCCTCGGTAGGACCGTCAATACCCCGGGCCTTGGGACCTGCTACGATGTAGAACCAGCCCTTCTTGCCCAAAATCTTACCGATCACACTGCAGAAAGCGGCAAACAGGATGCGGGGGGTACCGCACTCCTGGAGAGCCATCTCCATGGTCTCAGGGATGCCCAGGCCGATACCGGCAGGGGTCTTGGTGACGTAGCGGCTGAGGGTGACGGCCAGCTTGCGGGGCTTGATGTCCTCCATGGGGATGGCGCGGCTCTGGGTGCAGGCCACCGCCTTCTCGGAAATAAACAGGATGTCGCCGGGCTGCATCTGCTCCTTGGCATAGCGGCACACTACGTCCTCCATCTTGTCCGCCTTGGTGATGAGGTGGGTTTTGATGGGAATGCGCTGGTAGTCCACTCCGTCCACGGTACGGATCAGCTGCTTGCCCGGATTGGCGCTGTAAACGGTCTCTTCGCTCATATCAATTCGACTCCTCTCAGGCGGGAGAACTCCCGCGCTGTATCAAAGTATTGTTCCACGTTCCGTCACATTATAGCACCCTATTTTCATGGATTCCAGCAAAAACGGGAATTTTCTTCGGTCATTTTTACTGAAAATCCTCCGGTTCCTCGGGCAGAGGCCGTCTGCGGTGCTCCACGGGACCCCAGGCGGGCAGGGGCAGGCGCTGCATGGCCCCAAAGGCCCGGGACTTCAAGCCGGGATAGCGGCCGTTGAGCTCGTAGATCAGTTCCTTGATTTCCTGGCGCTTGGTGTTGCCGTTGGCGGGACAGGGATTTTCCACCACAGGCAGGGCCAGGCGCTGCGCGGTGTGGCGCACCATCTGCTCCCCGCAGTAGAGCATGGGGCGGATCTGGGTGATGCCCATGCGGTCCAGCCAGGTCACCGGCTGGAAACAGGACAGGCGTCCTTCAAAGATAAGGGAGATAAAGAGGGTCTCCACCGCGTCGTCATAGTGGTGTCCCAGGGCGATCTTGGTGATCCCCCGTTCCTTCATGGCGTTGTGCAGGGCGCCACGGCGCATTTTGGCGCACATGGAGCAGGGATTTTTCTCCTTGCGCACATCAAAGATAATATGGTGGATCTCGCTGGGGATCAGGGTATAGGGAACACCCAGCTTCTGGCAGTAGCGTGCCACAGGGGTAAAATCCATACCCGGACGGCCGTCGGCGTGGCCCATATCTAAGGTGATGGCCTCCACTTCGAAGGGAATGGGGTAAAATTCCCGCAGCTTGGCCAGGGCGGTGAGCAGCATCAGGGAGTCCTTTCCCCCGGAAACACCCACCGCCACCCGGTCATTGGGGGCGATCATCTCATAGTCCTCCACACAGCGTCGGACCAGGGATAGAATACGGTTCATTTCTGTCTCCTTCCGGGCAAAACAGCCCCGTTTCACAACATTTCCTGCAAAACAATTTAAAAATTGAACGCAAGATATCAAGAGATATCAAGAGATTTCGCGAGAATACGAGAGATTTCTGAAACTCAGTAAAAAATGCTCAAAAAAGTCGTTGACACTTGACCGCCCAAATACTATAATACAAAACGCTCCGCTTGTACAGTGGAGCCCAAGATTTTATTCCAAACACCGTGGTTCAACATAAGCACACGAAAATGGAGGTTTCACCTATGTCCACTTTTATGGCCAACAAGGGGAACATCGAGCGTAAGTGGTATATCCTGGACGCCGCGAACAAGCCCCTGGGCAAGACCGCTGCCGCCGCCGCCACCCTGCTGCGGGGCAAGCACAAGCCTGAGTTCACTCCCAACGCCGACTGCGGCGACTTCGTCATCGTCATCAACGCTGACAAGGCCGTGCTGACCGGCAAGAAGCTGGATCAGAAGTACTATCGCCGTCACTCCGGCTGGGTGGGCGGTCTGAAGGAAGTCAAGTACCGCACCCTGATGAGCGAGCGCCCCGAGCTGGCCATGAAGCTGGCTGTGAAGGGTATGCTGCCCAAGAACTCCCTGTCCAACAGTGCCCTGACCCGCCTGAAGATCTATCGCGGCGGCGAGCATGAGCACGCTGCCCAGAAGCCCGAGCTCTGGGACGCTCAGTAATCAGGAGGTAGACGATCATGTATCAGAGCAAGAAGCCCTATTTCTATGGCACCGGCCGTCGGAAGTCCTCCGTGGCCCGTGTTCACCTGTTCCCCAACGGCACCGGCTCCATCACCATCAACGGCCGTGACATCGACGAGTACTTTGGTCTGGAGACCCTGAAGCTGCTGGTCCGTCAGCCCCTGGCTACCACCGACACCCTGGGCAAGATGGATATCGTTGCTACCGTCACCGGCGGCGGCGTGACCGGCCAGGCCGGCGCCATCCGTCACGGTGTGGCCCGCGCCCTGCTGCTGGCTAACGAGGAGTACCGTCCCGCCCTGAAGGCTGCCGGTCTGCTCACCCGCGATCCTCGTATGAAGGAGCGTAAGAAGTACGGTCTGAAGGCCGCCCGTCGTGCTCCTCAGTTCAGCAAGCGCTAATTTTCCCTACTTTTCAGTACGTCTCACGACGTCGATTTGCAGGAAAATTCAGTACTTTTGGAGCTGTGCGTGGTCCTCGCAAGTGTTCCGTTTTACTCCGTAAGGAGCGAGCAGGGAGCACACAAGGAACAAGAAGCGCAAGCGAAAACAAAAGCCTTATGAAGCAGGAGATCGTTCCGCAAGGAGCGTATCTCCTGCTTTTTTCTGTTGTGCGGCTTTTCCATCATTTCTCAGATCTTGTTGATTGCCTCCACCAGAGTTTCGATATCCAGGTGGGTGTAGATACGTTCGGTGAGCGTCATGGCACCGGAGTGTCCCACAATCTTCTTGATCATGGTTTGGTCTACATGGGCCTCTGTCAGCATGGAGATGCAGGTGTGCCGGGTACAGTGTGGCGTCTGGTCATATCCAAGCTGCTCCATCAGGGGCGTGAAGTAACTGTCGTAGTAGTTCCTGTAATCAAAGTGCTTTTGGTCGGGTGTGTGGAGCAGATATTCACACTGGAAACCTTCGTACCATGCTTTGTAGAATGGCAACACCTTGTCGGCAATAGGAACTTTCCGCAGGCCATTCTCGGTTTTGCTGGCAATCACATCAAAGTACTGTTCTTCCAGGTGTACGTTTTCCTTCTTCAAGTCGAGGAACTCCGAGATGCGGCAGCCATTGTAGATCAGCATCAGCACGATCTGATAGTACGGGTCCTCCGCAAGCTCCCACAGGCGGGCGATCTGCTCCTTTGTGAACTTGTTCCGGTCACGTTTGTTTGGATTCTTATCCTTGTACCGGCTCAAATCCACAAATTCGGAGTAATCCTTGTTGCAGATGTCGTTTTTCATGGCGTAGGCATACAGCTGGTTGAACAGCCCCTTGAGTTTTTTCAGAGTGGGGTAATTCTTCTCACAGGTGTCCACCACAAATTGAAGATCCATCAGCCGAATGTCCCGAAATACCTTGTTGTAAAGTGTTCCGCATACTCGATAGGACGCTTCATAGCCTTTTACGTTTGACTTGGAGATGGTGGGAAACTTCTCCTTTGACCAGCGTTCATAGACCTCCTGGAAGGTGGCTTTGGATGCCTTGATGTCAAAGGGATTGTTGTTGTACTCCGCCAGCATTTGCAGCCCCTCTGCTCTGGTTGCCGCATAGCCGATGGTGATTTGTTCCTAAACAGACTTTCCTGTTTCAGGGTTGACGTGCCACCCTACCGTTTTCTCACTGCATAGGGTCTTCTTCGCTTTCCGGACATTTTCTTGACGCTTCCATATCCGTTGGGTAATCTCAAAAAATCTCAAACTTCCTTTCTCCCAGCGTTTGAATTAAATTTGATAAAGGTTATGCAACACCCTCTGTTACTCCTGGTCGCCGTTTTCCTCGGCGGCCTTTTTCATTTTCTCCATCATCTGCCGATCCAGTTCGTTGCGCCGCTGAATGCGCTCCAAATCGGAGAGGACTTCCACTTCCTTGTCCTGCAACTTGGCATCTGCGTAGTAGGCCAGTTCCTTTTCAATCCAGCGGTCAAAGGATTCTTGATCGGTCCAATAGGTTTCCAACTTTTCACGCTCATCCCGGAACTCTTCCAAAATCAGGCACAGGGAATCGTTCATCTCGGCGGAGTGGTCATTTCCTTTGAATTTCAGGGAGCAGGACCATTCTTCGCTGTGGGGCGGGCGCTGGACATCGATCTCGAACCGGATACCGGCCTTCTTGTTTAATTGGTAAAGAACCGCAATCACATCAGACAGGCTGTCCAGCTGGATTTCGGGTTTCTGATAGCCAATCAGGTCTGCCGGAGATATGTTTAAGATTTTGGCGATGGCATTGATCATCGCTATGGATGGCTCAATTTCACCGCTTTCGTATTTTTGAACTGTGCGCATCGTCTTGTCTAGACGCTGTGCCAGCTCTGTTTGGCTCAAGTGAGCGGCCTTGCGGGCTGCCTTGATTCTCTCGCCAATTTCAGCCGGGTTGCTGTGCATTGTCATCACCTCGGTTGTATTGTAACACGAAGCTTTGCGAATTACAAGGTCATAACGCGAATTGGAACTTCGCATCATGTGTTGACAAGAAGTTTAGCGTGGTTTATAATCGAGATGCGAACTAATAATTCGTATATCAGCAATAAGGAGGTCATTCACATGGAGAAGAAAGTTTATGTCGAACTGCCGCACTTCACCGGACGCAATGTTCCCATCACCGAGATTGCAGCCGCCATGCACAAGGATGCCCAGTATGTGCGCGTTGGGTTGCAGCAGGGAATCCTGAAATTCGGCTATGCGATCAAGCTGGAGAACTCCAACGAGTACAACTACTACTGTCCCGACAGAAAGGTGTGGGAGGAAATTGGATACTTCCAGCCGGAAACCGCATAAAAAAAGAGCCCTCATCCTGGCAGATGAGAACTCTTGGCAAACAGTACAAACGGCAACTGCCGTGTGACTATCACTCAGCAAGGATATTATAACACGACAGCTGCCAAATTCAACAATTATTTAAGGAGGAACAGAATTTGACAGCTTTACCAGACAGCATCATACAAAATGGTCTGTTCTGCTGCTGGAAGTACGAGGAACGGAATGGAAGGAAAACGAAGGTGCCATACCAGCCGGAAACCGGCCTGGGAGCGAAAAACAATGATCCTTCCAGCTTTGTACCTTATAAAACAGCAGTGCAGGCCAGCGGATATGATGGCATCGGAATTGGCATTTTCAACGGCATCTGTGCGATTGACCTGGACAACTGCGTTTCGGACAGCGGCTATTACACCCAGACCGCCGCAGAAATTGTGGCTTTAATGCACAGCTATACCGAGTACAGCCCCAGCGGCAACGGTCTGCACATCCTCTTTTCTGCAAAAGGCTTTCAGTATGACACCAAACGATTCTACATTATGAACCATCAGGCCGGAATCGAGGTTTATGTGGCGGGAGCAACCAACAAATATGTCACCGTGACCGGAAACCGCTTTGAGGATTATGAGTATGGTGACCGGACCCAGGAGCTGCAAGTGTTACTGGACAAGTTCATGCGCAGGCCAGAGGTATGCGCAGAAAATGCAATAAATGAAAAAAACTCTGATTCAAGCATGGAGCAGCTTCTGCAACTGGCAAAAAGCAGTAAGAATGGGGCAGCGTTCACAGCCCTGTGGGATGGCTCCCTAGAGGGATATTCGTCCCCATCAGAGGCAGATCTGTCGCTGTGCAGTCATCTTGCCTTTTGGACGGGACGGGATGCTTCCAAAATGGACACTATGTTCCGGCAGTCGGGTTTGATGCGGGATAAATGGGACCGGCAGCAATCCGGCACAACGTATGGTGCAATCACCATTCAGAAGGCAATCGAGCATTGCTGGGAGATATACACCCCCAAGGCGGAGTATGCACCACTTTTTCAGCCCCTTGTTCCGCTGACGCCGCAGTGGAGTGATCTGCCTGCTTTTCCCGTAGATACTCTCCCGGATGTGATTCGGAATTATGTGAGCGCGGTGGCTGAACACAGTCAGACTGCCCCGGATATGGCAGCGGTGATCAGCCTGGGTGTGCTGGCTATCTGCTTACAAGGAAAATACAAGATAGAGGGAACACCAGGATACTTCGAGCCCTTAAGTCTGTACACAGTAGTAATCGCTGCCCCAGGGGAGCGAAAGTCCAGTGTCATGCGGGATATGACCAAATTTCTCTATGAGTACGAGCAGGAATATAACAAGGCGCACAGTATGGAAATCCGAGAAAATCATTTGCAGAGGGAAGCTCTGGAGCGTCAGATTTCCGGTCTGCAAAAGAAGCTGGAGCGCAAGGAAAGTCGGGAAATGGAGTTGGAGCTGCGGCAGCTTCAGGAGCAGATGGAAGAAACTCCAGAACGAAAGCCGGTTCGCTTTTTTGCGGACGATTGTTCCAGTGAAGCTCTGATCAGCTTGATGGCAGCCAACAATGGGGTATTCTCAGTGATCTCCACCGAGGGCGGCATCTTTGACATCATGGCAGGGCGGTATTCCAACAAATCCAACATTGATGTCTGGCTGAAAGGCCATTGTGGGGATGCCATTTATGTGGATCGAATGACCCGTGAAGCAGAGTGCATCATGCACCCGGCACTGTCGGCTATCCTCTCAATTCAGCCCAGTGTGTTGGACGAAATCATGTCCAATACCACCATGACTGGACGGGGCTTGATTGCCCGCTTCCTGTATGCGTCCCCGCCGTCCAGAATTGGCAGCCGGGTCTTTCGTACCCAGCCGATTCCGCCCGAAATAACCGCCGCTTACCGCAGCTTGATTTTTCGACTGATGGCTCTGCTGATTGGTTGGGATGCCCAGACAGTACACCTTTCCAAAAAAGCCTTTGACCTGATGGCCGATTACTTTCAGGAACATGAGAAGTTTCTGGTTGGCGAGGGACAGGCAATTTCCGATTGGGCAAGCAAATATATCGGTGCCGTACTCCGGATTGCGGGACTGTTGCACTGTGCTGATATGGAAGATGACAAAGCAGAAGTGACAGCTTCTACGATGAGCAAGGCGATTCAGATCGGCAAATACTTTCTGTCTCATTCCACCTACGCCTATTCCATGATGGGTACTAACTTGAGCATCCAAAAAGCCAAATTTGTCTTGGCAAAGCTGAAAAAGAAGAACGTATCGGTGATCAAACGTTCTGAGCTTTTTCAGATGTGCCGGGGGAAGTTCTTTAAGAAAACGGAGGAGATTTTTCCAACGCTGGAACTGCTGGAGGGGCATGGATACATTCGGCTGGAAGAACCGGAACGCCAGTTGGTGGGCAGACCAGCCGATGTGAAAATCATCGTGAACCCCGCCGCATGAAACCGGAATTATCTGCATTTATTGCATTTCCTGCACAGAGTTGCACTCTGGTATCGTACCACCGTCCCCATCGAAAAAGCTGTAGATTTGGAGATGGATGGTCCGGGAGAATCCGGGGGATTTTCCCGAACACACCTGGCTTGCTGTGTGGATAGCACACGCAAGGCAGGGAGGCTCCCGTAGAAGCCGCATCCCCCTCGGAGAGCCCACGATACTTTGCAGCCGCAGGATGAAAGTATCATAGTAGGTTATTACACTTCCGCAGGAAGTGCGCCCCGGCCCGCAGGCCGTACAAACGTGAAAGGAGCTCTATGGCGAGAAACGACGGGATTGACCGTACCAGTGCAAGAAACGTAAACCTGACTGCCGCCAAAATCGAAAATGCCCAGCGGCACAACGAACGAGAAAAAGAATCCTATACCAACCCAGATATTATACCGGAACGCACTCCTCAGAACATCCATTTTAAGAAACCTACTGCCGGATATGCAGAGATGTTTGCACAGATGGAAAAGGATGGTGTAATCTCCACTCGTGGCCTGAAAACGGATGCCAACCTTTACGGGGAATTGATTTTTGATGTAAACTCCGCCTACTTCTATAGCCATGGCGGATATGAGTTTGCCAAGCGATTTTATGAGGATGCTTACAGGGCTGCCATAGAGATCGTTGGCGGCGAACAGTATATTCTCTCCGCTGTTATGCACGCCGATGAGCGCAACCGGGCTATGTCCGAAGCACTGGGGCAGGATGTGTTCCACTATCATCTCCATGTGGTCTATGTCCCAGTTGTGGAGAAGCATATCCTCTGGTCCAAGAGGTGCAAAGACAAGTCTCTTGTGGGAACAAGCAAGGAAACCATTATGCAGGTGAGCAGCAGCAAAAAATGGCTGTCCAAACCGGCATTGGATGAACAGGGTGTGCCTATTCTCCAGAAGAATGGCAAGCCGGTACTGCGGAAGTCTTACAGTGTCCTCCAGGATGATTTCTTCCAAGCCATGCGCAATGCCGGATATTCTGATGTGGAGCGTGGAGAACGGGGCAGCTCCGAGGAACACTTGACCGTGACACAGTTCAAGGTGGAACGGGAACAGGAGCGATTGGAACAACTCACAACACAAACTCAGCAGAAAGAGCAGCAGGCAGCGTCTCTGGAAAAGAAGATTGAGAATATTCAAAAACAGCAGATTTCCGTTCAGAAAGTGGAGCAAATAGAACCTCATGCAGTTCCGTTTTCCTCTAAAGTTATGCTGGATCGTTCGGAATATGAAAATCTGACAGCTGCGGCCAAGAAGTTCTATGTCCAGGAGCGCAAGGAATCCAAACTGCAAAAGGCTCTGGATGCAGCGATGAAAATGACAAGTGAGTTGAAAGCAAAGGTCACCGCACTGACCGCAGAGCTGGCAGAGTATAAGTCCGTTCGTGGTCAACTTCGCACAGCGGACTTGGAGAAGGAAAATAGTGAGCTTCATGGTAAACTACGGAAATATGAAGATGTAATTTCTCGGAATAATTTGTGGTCGTACTTCTCGGGTCACAGAAAAAATGGGATTGATAGAGAAGAATTACGATAATTAACGAACAGGAGGTCGGTTTTTTACCTAACCTCCTGTTTATTAATCAAGAAAAAGAAATGTCTTGTCTACATCTAATAGGATAAAGGATGAACTGGTTTGAGTTTGTTGATTTGTGTGCTGTTTTGGAGTACACTATTACACAAGTACACATTTAAATGTGTATAGTAACTGATTATAGCAGAAAGAAACATGGTAAATCTGACAACTACAATGAAACGAGGAGAGCGCAAGGCGCCCAAGCATATTTCCTTGGATGAAGACATGACGGTTTCTGCCCTTCTGTATAAATGGTTGATAGAATGCCAAGCAAAGGATAATGGAAGCACTGAAGGAAAAATGATAATGAAGTGCATACATGACTGAACATCAGAATGATTTCAGTGTAGTACAGTTGTAGAATTACTTCTGTTCTATAGTTGACTGGGTACAATCAAAAAAACGCAAAGAAATGAACGGTTTGTTATTGTGCCTTTTCTACAATCAGCATGGCAAGCGGACAGATCTTGACCCCAAGAAGCTGGAGACAGAAATTCAGCGACTCATGGGTGATGAAGATGTAACCAAAAAATCCGGTATTTATGAGTACCTGTTGACTGGCGAAGAAAAGAAACTGTCAATCCGTGCCTTTGACCGTCGGGATGCTCTGGCTGCTTACGAGAAGCAAGGACATAAGTGTGCTATTTGTGGTGAAGAATTTGAGTTTGAACAGATGCATGCTGATCATATTACACCGTGGAGCAAAGGCGGAAAAACAACGCCGGACAACTGTCAAATGCTTTGCCGGGATTGTAATCTGAAAAAGGGGGCACAGGAATAAATTCTCTGTTTTACAAGAAGTAGCTGTAAAAAGGGAATTCGAAGAAGAAAAGGGCGAGTCAATAAAATGCAAGCGGAGTGAGGGGGGAAAAAAATGGAAATTTTAAATATCCAGCGCACAGAAGAACGAAAAAAAGCCGTTGAATTGTGCAAAAACTTACTGGAAAAACATGCCCTTGTCCCTGTCGTTGGCGCAGGATTTTCGTTTGATACACCAACGGATAATGGCGGGACAATTCCGTCAGCGGGAGATCTGCATGCAAAATTGTTTTGTTATGTTCAACAATATTCTGGGTATTCCAAAAAGGAACTTGAAGAAATAAAAGAGTATAATTTGTCGAAGTTGGCAGAAACCTTTTGGAACATATATGGTAAAATTCCAGAAGAAGGTCTTCGCGAATTTTATAGTTACATTGAATCAAATTTTCAGAATATTAGCTATCAGAAAGACTTTCAAAAAGCTTTTTTAAAAGTACGGTGGCCATATATATTTACGCTAAACTATGACTCTTTGATTGAAGATTATAGTCAAGACTACTATCCTGTGATTCCATATAATCCAATCAATCAGCACTTTTCTCGGGGTAAAATAAACGTATATAAATTACACGGAGATGCCAAAAAATATGTGGATACTGAAGACGGACGCTATTTTATTCTGAGTAAGGATCAGTATATCGACAGCATGATGGATGATCAGAACCAGGATATGCTGAGCGAACTACTAACAGCCTTTGACTCAAAAAGTATTCTATTTTTTGGATGCGGTTTGTCTGAAGAGTTAGGGCAACACCGCACAAATGCAACGATACGCATTGCCGGATAGCTATTTTGTGGAAA
>ENA-OROH01001323-OROH01001323.1-human-gut-metagenome-genome-assembly--contig:-NODE-1323-length-23619-cov-3.753777_pt1 | contig 23619 bp, 23 predicted proteins | sample MGYA00242125_ERZ509042 | MGnify/ENA primary metagenome ERZ509042 (study PRJEB26280, sample SAMEA2338738) | human gut metagenome | biome: human gut; feature: human-associated habitat; material: faeces... | reverse complement strand
ACACTGAATGACGAAATCGCAGCATTGAAAGGTGAAAAAGTTACCACTACACGTAGAGAGAAACTTGAAACCCTTTTAAAAGATGCTGGTACATTCGGAACTCGCACATTGAAATCCTTCAATAAAATGAAGTTTGAAAATGATGAAGAGTTTGAAGAATTCTATTCCGAAGTTGAGGAAGATTTAAAATCTTACAACCAAGAACGTGCCGACGCAGGACTATCTAGTTTGGGGAATCCTCCAGGTGCAGGAAGTAAGAAACAAGAAAAAAATGAAGTATTAACTGATGAAGAGGTTATAGCAATTGCTAAAGGCCTTTAATCAAAAGTAAAATTAAAATGGGCGCAAAAGCTGATTTAGTAAACGAACAGGAGACGATTTTAACCGGAATGGATTCGATTGTTATTCGTAACTATTTGGGAGGAATTATGAACGGCCGGACGTTAGACATGACTGGATTTAAGCAGTCTGTAATTAAAGCCGGTCATATTGTTATCCGCGATACAGAGAACGATACCTATAAGCCAATGCCTGTTAACTCAGCAGGCACAGCTTACGAATCATTGCCATCTAATCATGAATACGTTGGTGTTGTTGTTTGTTCAAAACCTGCCGACAAGCCATTCGTTGGTATTATGTATGCTGGTGAAGTAAATGATGTGGCGAGTCCTTATCCTATTGACAGCATTAAGGCTGCATTAAAAACGGCATTGCCGCAATTGGTTTTTTTACACGATTAAAAAGGAGGTGAAAGATGAATGAATCATTATTTATTGAATTTGTAAAAAAAATATGGCCCAAATTGAGCCTATATGTGAAAGAAAAGATCAATGGAACAAATAAGAATTTGACCTATCTTCACAAAACTATGCTTACCAGAGTATATTCTCCTGATCAAAAATGGGAAGGTACTTCTGCTAACACTACTTATGTAGCAGCGGATATGGTAGCTATGGATTCTCCTTTGTCTCCCAAGAAACGTGACTCTATTGCACGTTCTAGTGGTGAATTGCCTAAAGTTGGTATTAAAAAGATTCTGAGAGAAACTCAGATCAACGCTATTAATATCATGAAAGCACATTTGTCTAATGCCACTACAGAGGAAGCGCAAAAATCTCTCAAAAACAGAATCTTTTCTCGATTAACTGATGACGGAACCGCATGTTCTGTTGGTATTGATGAAAGGAATGAAGCTAATTTCCTTACTGGGCTGTCTGATGGGGTTATTATTGTTGAAGGTGATGATGATAAAAATTCCGGTCTCGGACTTCGTGTAAATTATGGTTATTTGCCAGAACATAGTTTTGGTGTTGTTACTACCGGAGAAGTAACAGGTGATGATATTGAAAGAGTTATAGGTAAAGCCAACGATGACGGGAATAGCATTTCTGTTATCATGTTAGCGTTGTCTACCTATAACAAAATGCGTCAATCTCAATGGGCTAAGGAATTGGTGGCAAGTTATCGAGGGCAAACCTTTGATAATGAAACAAAGTTGCCTGTTCCCACTTCTACGTTGTTTGATGAAGCATTTTCTGATCAATATAATGGCATTTCATTCTTTAAGATTGATCGTTCTGTCACTTATGAAAAGAATGGTAAAAGAGTTTCTTATAAGCCGTGGAACGCAAATAAACTTATATTCCTTCCTTCTGCTGACAATGTAGGTTCTTTTGTATGGGGAACTTTGGCTGAATCTACTAACCCTGTCAAGGGAGTAGAATATACTATTGTTGATGAATATAAGCTGATTAGCCGTTACTCCAAAACAGACCCGTTGCAGGAATTTACGAATGGGCAGGCTCTTTGTTTGCCGGTTATTGAGAATGTAGACCAGATTTATTCATTGGATATTCTGGAAGCTCAAACAGTAGATACAACGAAAGAATCTGAGGATTCTACTGATGTAAAGATTACGATTTGGGGAGTAACTTACAAGAAGCCAGAATTTGTGACAGAATACAATAAAATCGCTGGTAAAAACTTGACTTCCACCGTTTCCGATGATAAACTTATCGCGGCAGTCAACAGATTGAGTGATGCAGACGAAGCATCGTTGAAAAAAGCGGTTGAATCCCATAAAACAACATAATCCATGAAGACAATTCAGCAAGCCCTTATAGACGAAATACATTACCCGATTCCAGCTGGTTTTGTAGAGAATGTTATGATTAAACGTAATCTCAAAGTTGATGAAGAGTTTGATTATGACGTTTCTCGTTCCAACGAATATCAGGGGGCATTAGCTGATTGTCTTTGGTCTTTAGTTCAGTCTATCAATTTTTCTGAAGCAGATAAGTCTTTTGGAGCTTTATCTGATAAAGACAAAGAGCGAATTTTGTTACGTGTCAACTCTATCTACAATACTATTGGTGAGCCTTCGGTAGAACTGGAGGCAAAGCCGATGGTATATGTAGGTGATTGCTTGTTGTAGAATGGCAGTATTGAATAGAAAACCCCACCGTTTGTCATATCTTGTATCCGGTTCTGGATATGATGATGAAAACGGCGATTATCATCCCGGTTCCTCTGAATGGAAAGGCGTGATACCTTGTGATGCCGTACCTGCTGGAAAAGCGGAACAAAGAGAGTTTGAGGATGGTGTTGTAAGAAGCTATTCATACACGGTTTATCTTCCAAGTGATTGTCGTACGTTTACTATTGGAGACAGGGTTAAGATTGATCTTATCGGAGAAATTGAAAGAGAATTTGAAGTGAAAGGTTTTCATCGTTACCAGCTTCAGTGTAAAATTTGGGTTTAGGATATGGGTATAAGAATGGCTACCAAACTTGATGAAATTCATAATACACTTATGAGGGAGGCACAACGGGTTGAAAGGCTAACAATACGCGCTTTGTCGTATCTTGGAGAACAATGTGTTATCAGGGTACGTGATAGAGGTGGTGATAAAAGTTGGTATGATCAGTCTGGTAATTTGCGTAGTTCAGTTGGCTATGTAATAGCCCGTAATGGCAGTATTATCCAATACTCGGACTTTAATCAGGTGAAGCAGGGTTCACAAGGTGTAAAAGTCGGTAAAGACCTGGCAGAAGAACTGGCTAGAAGATATTCCAATGACTATGTTCTTGTTATTGTTGCCGGAATGAATTATGCTGAATATGTAGAAGCGATGGATAACAAGGATGTATTAGCATCAACGGAGCTATGGGCTATAGAACAGGTCCCTAAGATGCTTGAAAAACTGAAAAAACAGATTGCTAGATGAAATCGGACATTGAAATACAGAAGTTTGTCTATCACAAGATTAAAGGTACAGCTCTTGAACAAAATGTTACTGGAAAATTGAGTGATAGAGGTAGACCTAACAAATCAGACAAGGAAGATATTGTCATATCAGTACTTGCTAATGAGGGGTGCGGTCAAATTCAACGGGCTTATGTGAATATCAATGTTTACGTTAGTGACCAATGGAATGAAGATACGAAACAATGGGAACGAAATACAGTCCGTGTAGGCAAATTATGCGAATTATGTAAGTTCCTTTTCTCCATACGAGAGGAAGAGTATCATACGGTACCTAAGCAATGTTCTCAGAAAACCATTCCAACAGGAGTGACCTTTGAAGATGGACATACCGAACATTTCATTAATAACAAACTGTATATTGAGATAAATAACGAATAATTATTAACTATATTAAATGATATAGAATTATGGCAGTAATCGGGTGGGGGAAACCACGTATATTTATTAAAGATTTGGATGCAAGTTCTCCAAAGTGGGAAGAGCTTCCGACTCCTGTAGAGGATTCTACACAATTGACAACAACCAAAGGAGATAAACAGGAAGCCAAGATTGAAGGTGGGGAAAACGAAGACGTAAAGTATGGCAAAAATACTTATGCTCTTGCTCTCAACATTCGTGCCGCAAAGGGACGCAAAAGACCTATTAGTGATAGTGATGGTGTAGTTGCTCACAATTACGCTATTGCGTTACAGCCGGAGGATCCGGAAGTTCAGGGTTTCTGTATGGAAAAGACTACTGTTTCTGTTGAAGATACATTTACTACGGCAGATGGTGGTGTTTGGGCGTATATGTTTGATGCATTAAAACCTGGTGCCGACAAAAAGCAAATTCAATGGGGTAAAATTATTGTCACTCCGAACACTGGTACACCAACTAAAATTGAATGTGATCCAGAAGATGAATCCGGAGATGGGGATAAGTTTGAAGTAGCTCCTAATCCTGGTATAGGAGGTTAAGTTTTGATAGGTAATGCCGAGCGTGGGGGCGTAGTACCCACGTGTTTTGCGGAGATGGTGTAATGGTTGCATATATATCATCCAGATATCAGGTTACGGTTCAAGTCCGTATCTCCGCTCTGTTTTTTGAGAATCTGATTTGTTGTTCATAATTTAATGTCGGTTGTCTGTGAAGATAGCCGATAAAAAATAATTGATGATGAAAGAAACTATAAAAGATATAGACGCGGATATTGCTGATATAATAATGAGCGTTCCGAGAGGATTTAAAGTGGGTAAAAGAAAGTTCTATCTTTATCCTATTACTCTTGGTAAAACATATCTTATTTCACGCCTTATGTCTTCCTTGAATATAAATCTAAAAATAGTACACGCTAATCCATACATGGAGGCTTTAAGGCTATGCCAAGACAAGAAAAATATTGTATGCCGTATATTATCCTATCACACAATTAATAAGAAAAAAGATTTGTTTGATAATGATGTGATTCAGGAAAGATGTGATTTTTTTATTAAAGAACTTGATAATGAAAGTTTGGCACAACTGCTTGTGATGGTCCTTTCCGAAGGGGATATATCTCAATTTACTAAGCATTTAGGCATTGACAAAGAAAAAGAGTGGCAAGAAAAGGCGATGAAGGCTAAAAGAGACAATAATTCTTTCGTTTTCGGTGGAAAAAGTATATATGGTACACTAATAAGTTCTGCTTGTGAACGTTATGGCTGGACTTTTGAATATGTTGTATGGGGAATAAGCTATGCCAATCTGCAACTACTTCTTGCCGATTCTATAACGTCTATCTATTTGTCTGACGAAGAACGTAAGCGAGTTAATATACCTAAAGACCGCAACGTGATAAATGCTGATGATCCGGCAAATATGGCAAGGATTAAGGCAATGAAATGGGATTGATTCAACATAAATGTATGCAATAACTGGGTTTCTTCGGAAATAACCCCAGTTTCTTCGGAAATAACCCCAGTTTCTTCGAAAATAATACGGTATTATTCCGTGATTAATCACTGATTATTCCGTGATCACGTAGTGATCACTACGTCAACACTACGTGATTTTTAAAATATATTAATTCTTATCTGTTTTATATTGAATACAGATAAATATATCTATATTTGCATCTGTAACAAGTACGAGATGTTACCAGACATTGATTCAGTATTCTCCTGTACGGAGTTTATATATGAATAGCCTCGTAGTAGCTCGTACCTATTACGGGGCTTTCTATTTAAAGCCAGTTATACAATCGGTTCTATCAGTGCCAACCGTTCCGAACTTTGACAGCGGAGAGATAAAATGGCTCTTATGTTTTGCACTATATGTCTTTTATTGGAAAGTCCTGCTCTGTTCCTATCACCTAACAACAGGCGCCCAAGCGTTGTATTACGATAACCAATAAGGGATGAATCAAAGATATTGGAGAAGTATTGAGTGTTAAAGCAACAAAATGGATAATTGAAGTTTAATAAAGTCCATCCACCTCCTAATAATTATCTTGGGAGAAAGGGTGAGGTATAAAATTAGTCAACATGGAAGAGATATATTCGTTTGAAGAAATTGCAGATTATATCAATAAGCGTAATTTAGCCGTATCTCCTGAGTACGTTGTTAGTTATTGGACAAAGAAAAAATGGATAACTAAGAAAGGGACTCCTGTAAAAACATTAGCTGCTGTTGTTGATGTTGCTAATAGCATATTTCTCACTAAAAAGAGAAGAGAGAAAGGAGAGCCAACTTCTAATTTAAAATCTCTTCGGAAAATGAAGAGAGAAAAAGAAAAATTAGAATATACTAAATTTACCACTTATAATAACCAACTTCAAGATGATAGATGGATAGCGTTTAGAAACTTTGTTCTTACAGCAAGAGGGAAACGTTGTGAAAAATGTGGGAGTGACAAACATATTCAAATACATCATCCATATTATATTAAAGGAAGAGCTGCATGGGAATACAACTGCTTAGATGTTATCGTATTATGTAGTTGTTGTCATGAAAAAGAGCATCACATTTAAAAGAACAATATAACTTTAAATTATAGTTTATGAATGAACTTGTTTTCAAAGGTCAGAATGACCAAGTTTTAACAAGCAGCCTTTTGGTGGCTGAGAAGTTCGGGAAAGAACATAGTAACGTATTAAAAGCTATTGATGCTTTAGCTTCTAAAATGCCTGAAAATCAATGTAAAGTATATTTTGACGATACATCAATAGAAATGCAGCAGCCTAATGGTGGTATACGTTATTCTCGAGTTGTTGTTATGAACAGGGATGGATTTAGTTTACTTGTAATGGGGTTTACCGGAGAAAAGGCACTTAAATTCAAGTTAGAATACATTGCGGCCTTCAACGCAATGGAGAAAGCCTTAAGAGAACAACAAAAACCATTATCCCAACTTGAAATCCTGGTACAATCCGCACAGGCTCTGCTTGAACAAAGCAAGCGTATTGATAATGTCGAAAAACGCCTTGATGTGATGGAGCAGGAAAGGGAGGAAAACGGCAAATTGCTTTTGGCTGTTTCTGTTTCATCCGAGAAGGTTCCGGAACTGTCACTTCGTGATAAAATCCGACAATTGGTGAACAAATATGCTTCAGCGACCAATACCAGACAACAGGACGTCTGGCACAAAGTATATGAGCAACTATATTATCTGTATCACATTTCCATTGGTAACTACAAGAAGAAGTTCAAGGGAGAAACAAAACTCGAAATAGCGGAAAGGAATAACATTTTGGATAAGATATACGCTATTATTTCAAACATGTATCGTGAATACAGAGCCGCTTAATAAGAATCGTCAAAATAACTTTTCAAGATTTGAAACAGTGGGAGCAGTAGGTAAACATAAAGAAGCCTCAAACTTAATAGTGCTAAACGCGATAAATAGAACAGTATAAAAGATAAAGGGCAATAAATCACGATAGGCTTTGTGTAACCCTCGTGATTTATTGGTGAAATAGAAAAATCTATTTGCTTGTACTTATTGATAATATTTTGATGTCTTTTTCTATTTGACAATCTAATTCGGAAATAGTCTCACTGTAGCTATTAAGAGAGCCAGATGGATTATCTGAAAGTTCTATCATTTTTTGTACATCTGCATATACAGATATGATTTGATTATATGTTTCTTTATATTTTGATGGGGGATTTTTTAACTCTTTGATAAGTAAATCTAGTTTGTCTTTCTTTGATTTAACCCCTTTAGCTATAAAATATAGATTAGCTACTTGGTTTTTATATCTGCTTATAGCCTCATTGAAATCAGAGCAATATTCTCCGTTATGGTCCTTGTTATCAAATATTGCATTTCTCCAAACCTCTGAATATGCAAAAGATACTTTCTTGCTCGTTTGAAATAGGTCAGACATTACATTGACACACTCTCTCATGTTATCTTCATACTTTTTGCTGCCACATCCAGTTATAAATAATAGAAGTACAATGACAAATAATTTGTTATCCATGATATTTAAATTAAAAAATAAACGTTTTTTATTCCCTTATTGCCATTTTAAGTGATTCTTCTAGTTTTCCTGCATATTTAAATATATCGTCTATACTGTCAATCTGAAGCCATTCGCAACTCTTGTAGTTATCTAATGGTATTCCTATCTGCTTCTTTCTTGCGCCAATAGAGATACGGCATATCCAAAACCACTGGCTGTTATCAAGGTTCACGACGAAGTAGCTCTTGTAGTCTCTATAGGTTATACGTGCCACATCCACGCTTTTTCTTAAAATACTTCTTACGATATTGTAAGCATCCAATTCTTCTTGTGTTGTCACAATGCCGGATTCTTTGTCCATGTATACAACTCCGTCCGGGAGTTGCTCTTCTGTAGCTATACTATCCTTTTGCTTTTGGATACGTTCTGCAAGTTGTAAGATTTGATCTTTAAAGTCCATGCTTTTATTGTTGTATAATAATATATGCACAAATATATTTTATATAACAATATAAACAAAATTAAAGATAAAAAAATAATCTATTAAATATGTTTTTGCTATGTATGTGGCATTTAATACGTCACTTTTATTATCTTTGCAATGCCGTGTGATGTTGCACGGAACTATTTCTATCGAAAAGACTTATGGCTGGATTACACTTCGACATAACCGGTGACAACTCCAACTTTATACGTAAACTTCATGAGTGTGAAAATGGAGTAAAAAACACATCCCGACAAATAGAACAAAGTGGGTTAGGTATAGAAGATTTATTTAACCGTATGACTAAAGCTGCTGCCGCATTCGGAGTTGGTTTCACTGCGAAAGAATTAATTTCAAATATAGCACATGTTCGCGGCGAGTTTCAACAATTGGAAGTTGCATTTAAGACAATGCTTGGTAGCGAAGATAAAGCTAATGCTCTTATGCAACAGTTGGTCAAAACAGCTGCTACTACACCATTTGATTTGCAAGGAGTTGCAAATGGAGCCAAACAGCTTCTTGCTTACGGAGAAAACGTTGAGAATGTCAATGATGATTTGATACGTCTTGGGAATATAGCAGCAGGTCTTTCTCAGCCGCTTGGTGATATTGTGTATTTGTACGGTACTACCATGACGCAAGGACGGTTATACACGGCGGATTTAAACCAATTTACTGGCCGTGGTATCCCTATGATTCGCGAATTAGCAAAAGTATTTGGTGTCGCTGAAGGGGAAGTAAAAGGTTTGGTTGAAGCAGGGAAGGTTGGTTTTCCTGAAGTGCAGAAAGTTATCCAGAATCTTACAAATGAAGGTGGAATGTTTTTCAACTTGATGCAGGAACAATCTAAAACGATTGCTGGTCAGATTTCAAATATTGAAGATGCAATTGCTACTATGTTCAATGAAATTGGTAAAGCCAATGAAGGTATTATCAATGATGCTTTGTCTGGGGTTTCTTATCTGGTTGAAAACTACGAAAAGGTAGGAGCTCTTTTATTAGAAATAGTAGGAACTTATGGAGTATACCGTACAGCCCTTATGGCTACCACTGCATTGCAGACTTTGCAAGCTTCCGGTATAACTGCTTTAACGGCGAAAGAAGCTATTCATTATGGGTGGTTAGTGCTTACGAAGAAAGCTCAAGATGCCTTAAATTTATCCATGCTTAAAAATCCTTATATATTGGTTGCTGCATCTATTGCAGGATTGGTTTATGGTATATATAAATTTGCTACAGCAGAAAGTGATACGGAACAAGCAATCCGTAAAACGAACGATGCACTTGAGGCACAAAATAATCATTATGAAGAGTTGAAAAATAAGGCAAGTCAACTCTCTAATATTTTAAGTGATGAATCTAAATCTATAGAAGAGCGTTTCATTGCATATCGTAAACTTCAGCGTTTAATGCCAGAAGTTTTTAAAGATATGGATTGGGAAGCAGCTAAACGGAAAACAAATGCTGAACTTATAAAACTTGAGACCGATGAACTTCTAAGACAGCAACGTATTGGGTTAAAAACAAAGGTTGTAATGTCTCAACAAAAAATACAGGGGCTAAGGAGTAGCTTAATAAAAACTCAAAATGCTGGTGGATATACTGGGGCATTAAAGGAAGATTTAGCTGCTGCTGAAAAAGAATTGGAAATATATCAAGAGGCCCTTAAGGCTTTTGAGGAAGCCAAAGAAGAATCGAAAAAAGCTAAAAATGCTCCAACTGTACAAGACAAAGAATATTGGGAGAATCAAAAAAAAGAAGCTGAAAATGCCTTAGAATCTATTGCATCTTCTCAAAAGAGATTGTTGGACGCTGGTAACTTTAAAGGTATAGATACTGCTGTTGTAAAGAGTTACAAGGATAATGTTAAAAAGCTAAAGGAGGCTGAAAAAGAACTGAAGGTTTATGACACCTCTTCCAAACAGGAATCTGCTGCTGAAAAACTTCGCAAACAGCAAGAAGGCATTCGTTCCCAGAATGATAAGATCTCTGAAATAGAACGCAAACAGGCAATCCAGCGTAAAAGGCAGGCTGAAGATATGGAAATGGAAATCTCACAGTCTGAGATCAATGCCATGGCTGATGGATCTGAGAAAAAACGTATGCAGATTGAATTGGATAACCGGAAAGAGATCCAATCACTGGAAAGACAAAAAGAAGATATGATCCAGGCTGTAATTCAAGCTGAGAAAGAGATTTTTGATGCTCAGGAAGAGTTGAAGGCCAAAGAGAATAACAAATATCAGAAAAAGACTTTTGATTCTTCTAAGGTGGATACAGGGAAGATTAGCTCTATCTGGGATACCATTATAGGGAACACGTCTAAAAAGCAACTTGATGATAAGATACGCGAACAGGAGGAGTCCTGGAACGAATATCTTATTAAGTTTGGCAACTATCAACAGAAAAGGCTGGCCATTATTGAGAAATATGATAAGGCCATAAAGGAGGCCGAAACGGCGGGTGATGCAGCTATCTTGATGAAAGAGAAAGCTAATGCGCTTGATGATTTTGACAACTCTGTGAAGAATAGTACGACTTTAATGGGACAACTCTTTGCTGATGCTTCCCAAAAGAGTGTGAACGAGATTCAGACCATCATTGAAAAAGCCGAATTATTGATGCAATACCTCGCTGCCGTTAAGGATGAACAGGGAAATGCTCAAATTGGTGGAAAGACAGTTTCAAAGAAGGATATTTTAGGTCTTGGTATAACTGATAATACTCTTCAAAATTTGGAACTTTCAACCGAGCAAACAGAGGCACTAAGAAATGCTATTGGTCGTTTAAAAGAGGAACTTGGGGCAAAGAGTCCTTTTGCACTTTTCAAAAAGCAAGTAAAGGAAGCGGCAGGTGAAATAGCGAAAGGAGGTAAGGAAAATATTGCTCGAGGAATTGCAGGGATCGGAAGTGCTATTGTTCAATTTACTCCTGCTATATCTCAGTTTGGTCAGGATCTTGGTACAATATTTGGCAACGACGATCTTGGTAATAAAATAGCTGGTATTTCTGATGCATTAGGGGGAGTTGGCCAAACAGCTATGGGGGTTGGACAGATAATGTCTGGTGATATTGTAGGTGGTGCCATGAGCGCAGTATCTGGTATTTCATCTGTTGTAAAGGCCTTGGATGGTTTGTTTGGTGCTGATTATTCCCGCTACAATGAAATGAAGTCCCAGTACGAAGTCCTTAATTCTGTTTGGGATGAACTAATTAATAAGAAGAAAGAGTATATTGATATGTCTTATGGGGATGAAGCGTATAAAGTTGGGAAAGAGGCCGAAACCCTGATAAAGCAGCAGACCCAGAGATATTATGAACTTCTGAATGAATTAAGGCAAAGCGGCTCAAGTATTGGATCAAGTTCTTTAGGCAAACGAATAGAAAAAAGACTTAGTAAAAAGGATTGGGATAGGATATCCGGTGCTGTCGGTGAATCTGTCACGAATGCAGAGTCATTGCTTAATCTTTCTGCAGAACAACTAAAAGAAGTGCTTGCCGACCCTAAGCTAGTCTCTGTCCTCAATACTGTCAACGAAGACTTTATAAAGTATATACAAGATATTGTGAATGGTTCCGAAAAATTAGAGGATATACAGAATCAAGTCAAAGAACAGCTTACTCAAGTATCGTTTGATAGCGTGTTTGACAGTTTTGTAGACACTTTGATGAATATGGATAGTTCGGCTAAGGATTTCGCTGATGATTTCACTTCTTATATGCAAAAAGCTATCCTTTCTACTATGTTAGGAAAGACATATGAAAAACGGTTGCAAGAATGGTATGATGCGTTTGCTTCGGCTAATGAAGATAAAGGCGGTATCTCTAGTGATGAATATAAGAAGCTGCAGGAACAGTGGAATAGTATTGTTAATGATGCCATTAAAGAACGTGATGAATTAAAGGATTTGCTTGGTTGGAGTTCCGATACTTCCGCTTCTCAAGATTCTACAAAACGAGGGTTTGGTACCGAAATGACACATGAAGATGCAGGAGAATTAAGCGGACGTTTCACAGCTTTGCAGATGGCAGGGGAAGAGATTAAGAATCAAATGATAAATGTTGTTGTTGGAGTTAACTCTTTAATTTCAATCTCAACAGAAGGGAATGTTACCTTGAGTAATATCCTTAGCCAACACGTAATTACGAATGGCTATTTAGAAGATATTGTGAAACACACAAAGCTGATGCTTGGTTTTGGAGATAAATTTGATAGGATGATTACTGTTTTTAATGATAGACTATAATATGGCAGCGGGAGAATTTTATATAAATAATAAAGACGCTTATACTACATGGGGTATAAGTATGGATACTTCTTCTTTATCATCATTGATGACGCCACCTCCAATGAAAGATTTTATAGAAAACAAATCTCGTTTGGAGCACGGCAAGAGGGTCATAACATCAAATCCTAAAATTGATGAACGGAATATTACATTGACATTTAATCTTACAGCTAAAAATGAAGAGCAATTTTTTTCACGGTACAACTCTTTTTGTGAAGAACTTGCTACTGGGGTATTGCATATCAAAAGCAAATATCAGCCCAATATTGTATATAAAACTATTTATTTGTCATGTAATCAGTTCACACAGTTTATGAGAGAAATCGCTAAATTTTCGTTGAAATTAGTAGAACCTAATCCGACAGATAGGGCTATAACATAATTTTAATTATAAAGTGATTGTTTCAATGTCACTTTTGTTATATTTGCATTCAATAAAAGCATTGTGTGAAGGCGCACAAAAACCAATATGATTAGCATTAAAGACATAACTGGCAAAATACGTTTCTCTTTCGTAGAGAATACCGGTTCTGTATACCGTAAGACTTTGATGAAAGAAGATTATATTCTTCTTCATTTCAGCGTCTACCAACCGGTTCTTTTTGAGAAGGGAGATTATTGTGAAACAGAATTTGGACGATTTGAAATTGTTGATCTTGTATTCCCGAAGTACAACACTTCAACAGGAGGCTATGATTATGAACTCCGGCTTGACGCGGAATACTATAAGTGGAAGAATAAGATCTTGTTCTATGATCGTCAAGGTGGTAACCGCGAGGCTTCATGGAATCTTACCCGTACTCCGGATGCGCATCTATCGATAGTAGTCTCTAACTTAAAATCTTTAGGTTACACATACAACTCAGGAGTAGAATATACTTTCTCTATTGACAGCACAGTAGAGAAGTCTGCTAAGCTTATCCAGTACGATAATACGAATATCATTGATGCTTTGACCAAAATAGCGGAAACATGGGACGCTGAATGGTGGATAGTTGATCATGTGATTCATCTGGGTAGATGTGAGTATAACACAGCAGTAGACTTTGAACTGAATGGGCTTGTTTCCGAAATGTCTCGTTCTGAAAGCAACGATAATTATGCTACCCGTGTTTACGCTTTCGGTTCTACCCGTAACCTTCCTACTAATTATCGTCCGGATATAACCGGTGTTGTGGTCGACGGAGTAGTCCAAAGAAGATTGATGCTTCCCGAGGGTACTCCTTATGTTGACGCTTTTCCGGATATGTCTACGGAAGAAGCTGTTGAAGAAGTCGTTGTATTTGAGGACGTGTACCCCAAACGTATAGGTACCATGTCAGACGTGACCACTAAGGAATACACAGATAAGATTGAGAATGAAGATGGTACCACAACAGAAGTCAAATGGAGTGCCTACCGTTTCAGGGATTCCGGCATAACTTTTTCAAAAGAGTATATTATTCCCGGTCAGGAGTTAAGAATTGTATTTCAGTCAGGTCCTTTAAACGGTATGGACTTCGCTGTTACCTTTAATCCGGGTGCCGTGGATGAAAAGAACAGTGACGGATCATGGAACTCCGCTGCCCAGTTATGGGAGATCGTAAGGAATGAAGATTACGGCCGCGAGCTTCCGTCTGCTCCGTTAATCCCTGAGAATGGGAACACTTATGTCTTGTATGGATATGATACAAAATTTGTTTCTGTGTCCATGATTCCTGATGCCGAAAAGGAATTGCTTGAAAAGACAAAAAGCTACGTAGAAAAGAGTAAAATAGACCCGTCTGTCTATACATGCGTCATGGACCCGATAAAAGTGGGTGGATTCGATGGAGGACGCGTTATCGATTTGGAGATAGGGGACCGTGTCAATATTATCAATCCGGCTTATGCAATAAAGAGCCGGCAATCTCGTATATATGGCTTTGAAAAGGCACTGGATAAGAAGTATGAAGTGACTTATACGGTGGGACAATCGACTAAATATTCTCGTATCGGAGAGATTGAAAGTAAAGTCGAAGCATTGACATATAAAGGAGAGGCTTTTACTGGTTCCAGTACCGGAAGTGTTTATATTGTCGGACGATACGATAAAACGAGGCTTACTGACCGTAATGCTTTATCTTCCCTTCGGTCTTTGGAAACATTTTTTCGGAAAGACCAAGAGGATGTTACCTTCTACAAACAGGCCTTTCGTAAAGGTATAGAAATCGGTTGGAATGAATCCGAAGGAAAGCCTACTGCTTCTCTATATGAGGAGGGCATATTAAACGCTGCCGCAGCTATATTGAAAGAATACATCTCTTCTCCGAAGTTTGTTCCGGGATTCACAGGCGAAGGCTTTAAAATATATAAAGACGAGTATGGCAACTGGCATATAGAATGTGATATTCTAGATGTGAGGAAAGTTATGAATGTATTTGAGTTGCTTATACAGAAAGTACGTTCAATAAATGGTGCTCTTGTTATAAGCCAAGCGAACGGTAAAGTCAGTGCAGTTACTGAGACTTCTGATTTGCAATCTTGGATTCTTGAATTTGAGGATGAAGATGAAACATTCCAGGCGCACGACTTAGTGAGATGTCAAGTATTTGATAGAAGAATAATCCAGTCACCGGCTTTTGATTTCACAAAATTTACAGCCTATTTATATGATGGTTCAGCCATAGATGATAGCGTAAGGATAACGAACACGAGCATTGAGTTTAGCATGAATAATTCAGCAAATTCAGGCTTTCAACTTTACATGTATCCAGAGGGACATGTAGCAGATGCTCCTATAACGACTAAAGAATGCAAATTAGAAATATCTGGTTTGTATGATGGTGCTATGGCTGTATGGAGTGGTTTATCAAAGGATGGAATCGGTTCTGATACTGTAGGAGGGCTTTTGACAAATGGCGAGAATGTAATTCGTGCCATCAATGTATCCGAAGAGATATACAACCTTGGTATAATGATTGTATTAGATTCCGGACATGGTAACGGAAAGGTTACTGTTACTCAAAAAATGGAGGATACATCATCTAAAAAAGGTAAATACTATTGGTGCGAAGTTGCGAGTGTAAATGGTAATCTCGTAACTATTCCAAAGTCTGAGTTTGAAGGAATTATACCAGTAGTAGGTGATGAAGTTGTACAGATGGGTAATACTGAGAATCCTCTTCGTCAGAGCTTGATATATATGTCGGCTGCCGAGGATGGCAAGCCTAAGATTGAGATATTAGGTGGAGTCAAGACTAAGTCATTTGCCGGAGCGTCTCGCTCTGTATTTGGGAATTTAGATCATATAACGGACCCGGATTTTCCGGATAATATGCAGCCGCACGATAATGGTGTATATACAAATAACGGTTATTTCAAAGGCATCTTCATCCTTCGCAACGGAAAGACCATCGAGCAGGTGTTTGAGTCAACCAACAAGGAAATAGACATCGCCAAAACCGATGCGAAAGCAGCCCAGGACAGATTGAACACCTGGGCTTCTGATGGATTTATTTCTCCGACTGAAAAGACTGCTTTAAAACAGGAGATGGAGGCTTTGAAAGCGGAGAGAGATTCCATCCTTGCTAACGCGTCCCGGTATGGCATTGATACCGTTGCTTATCGGAATGCTTTCAACGATTACTATCATGTGCTTGAAACACATTCGGCGAGCGAGCCAGAGAACATACCGGTTAGCGCTTCATTCAAGACTCTTCAACAGGCTTATTATGATCAGCAGAGGGTAATTATAGACGCTATCAACTCTGCTTCATATTCTTATGTTGGGGAAAAGGTTAAGATTGAGACTGACACGATTATGGAGGCTTTGCCCGGGCAGATTACGTTGGCTGTGAAGGGTGAGGTGAGTAAAATAAAGGTGGGGGATGTTAACTTGCTGAAAGGTTCTAATATTGAAACATCAAATCCGTCATATAGAGTTGCAGAATATAGGTATGATGTTAGGCCTGAGATTGGTAAAGAGTATACTTTAACCCTTTGTTATACTCTTGGTGCTAACAATTGGGGTATTGGTGCATTTTCGGATATTGGTTCTTCTAAAATTGCGCAATTTGAAACTCGTGGAGAAAGAATAATTGAATCTAAGAGAGTCGAAATAGCACGCATTTTATCAGGAGATGGCATAAGTTTCTATCAGTTTGAGAATGGAAATTATGGTTCAATTATACATTGGGCCGTTTTAGCAGATAGCAATGTAGGTGTAACGCAGTGGATTCCGTCTGCAAGCGAGCGGGGAGTAGGTATTAAGAACTTATGCTCTTTTAAACGTATTACTGATGCGGGATTTACATACGCCTCAAATTACAAAGAGGATGGTATGTTTGACATTGGCGTTGGTGAGTTAAACGGAGAAACAAACGTTGCTAATAAGGATATGTTTGGTTTGACATATAATCCCGACAAACGGTATTTTATCTTTGTAGATAAATACGATTCAAAAGGAACAGCGGAAAAGTTAGTTTTATACATAAAGTATACTGATGGAACGTTTGATCAAATAGTATGCGAATCCTCCGGAATAACCAATAATAATCTGCTTACATCAAAGTCAGTTAGTAAAATAACTGGTACATTTTATTATGGTTACAATGTAAGTGTTCGTATTGGCGTATTTGAAACCAATACTCCTGTAACCTGGAGCCCAGCCCCCGAAGATCTTAACTACATTGCCAAGACCTACACCGACTCAGAGATAAAAGTAACGAAAGGGTTGATTGAAAGCAAAGTCTCCCAAACCGACTTTGACGCTCTCGGACAGGTTGTATCCAATCAAGGTACTGAGATCTCTCAGACCAAGACGGATATTAACCTTGTATCAACGGTATCGGGCAATGCACGTTTGATTGCGCTTGCTATGAGCAAGGGTAAGATGTTGAATCGTGATCCGGAGTTTAGGAGCGGGCTGAACGGCATTGATCGGTATAATAATGGTACCGTTGGAAATGTAGTTGTTGAGAGAACAACGGATGTTAATCTGCCTAACCAATCCGGATATAAATTGAAGATTACAACTACGGGACCTGCTGTTCCGGGATTAGGCGGCTTCTATTTTGGAACTCAAACACGCGCCAATGCTGTATTTATAACTCGGTTTATTGCATGGGTTCCTGTTGGATATAGAATTGAGTGGGGTTCAAATCAAATAGGAAATGGTAGTTCATCAAAATGGCTCACCAACAATGTCGGGACTGGCGACTGGGAGGAATATGCATTCTATGTCAAGTGTGGTTCAAGTGGTACATTCTCTTCTACTAATTATTTTTATTTAGCGGGAGGTGATGGCAGTTTACCCGTCACCTGGTACCTTGCCTTTGCTACGGTTTATGACGCCGGCTCTATTGATGACACTCCTACAAAGGATGAATTAAAAACTGGAATCACTATTAAGCCGGGTGCTATCAATATATTCGGGAAAGATATCAGTATTGCAGGCATGGTTACTTTTTCCGGCTTGTCGGCATCCGAGCAGCAAAATTTCAAGGGTAATACAGGACCACAAGGCCCGCAGGGTCCCCAAGGTCCAACTGGACCTACCGGTGCTACTGGTGCTACCGGATCTATTGGTCCTATTGGTCCCCAGGGACCACAGGGATCTCAGGGGCCTAAAGGAGATACCGGCGCTACAGGTCCGCAAGGGCTTCCAGGGCCACAGGGTCCTCAGGGTGCAACTGGTCCACAAGGACCTCAAGGACCGCAGGGATTCTTGGACGCTACCGCTATGCGTAACTTGCAGAATGATTTCGCAACGAAACTCGGATACTCTTCGTATGACCAAATGGCTTCGTATGCTACTCAGGGTAAAACAATTATCAATGGTGGATTGATTCGAACGAACTTGATAGATGCAACCGCAATCGTTACCAATGCCTTAGCGGCTGGTCGAATTACAACAGGAAACATTACGGTAACGAATGGTGCTCAAATTGGGTATTTTACGATTCAAGATAACGGATTGTATTCAGATGGACTATCTACTGTGATTACGATGAAAAATTCTTCCGGTCAGGTTATTATAATACCTCAGATGATTACTATAACTCGTAATGACGGTGGAGCATCTATATCTACATCAGGTAATAGCTATGTGGATTTGAACGGTACAAATATAAATCTTGCAGGCACCGTAGCAGTCAATATCAATAGTAAGTTGATTACAAATGGTATCGTCAAGATGACTCAGGGGTTAATATTTAGAACTCGGGTTATATCATCATCTATCGCTTTGGATAGTAGTGATTGCTTTGTTGTATGTACTAATTCTGGTAGTATAAATGTGACCCTTCCAGGATATCCAGAGGTTGGGCGATTTATCTATGTTCGTAGAAGGAATGGAAGTGTAACTATTTATGGTGGAACAAATAGTATTTACTCAAACAAAGTATTATCGTCAGCTACTTTAGGTAATAACTCAGACCTATTTATGTTTGTCTTTGATGGGACATACTGGATTTTAAATTATTGTGGAGTTTAATATAAATATATAGAGTATGAAAATAGATTTTAGAAAGATCGTGGTTAACGATATCGAAGGCAACGTCTTGATGAAAGAGGTTGAGAAGAGAGACTCTGAGGGCAACATTGTCGGGACGGAGAGAGTGATTGATTACAAAGATGTAAGCAAGGACTTAGGTAATGCTATTTACTTTAATGTGAGTGACATCAAAGATCAGGAGATCGGCAGAAAGTTATATCTTGAAGGTGAGATTGAAGTCGATGGTCCCACTGCTGCTCTGATTAAGAAATTTGCAGATCAGATTTTCTATGCTTATGTAAAGTCCGCCCTCTTCAAATTGCTGGATTCAGCTTTGAATCAAAACAAAGAATAAACTTATTATAAACTTAAAATTAAAATGTTATGAACGAAGAGATTAAAATTGTAGCTACTGGTACAACAGAAGTAAATAGCTTTGAAGGAACTTCTTTAAGTATTCCGACCGTTAAATATTCGATCAGATATACTTCAATCAATGGTAACAAACAGTCGATATTTGTCGGTGTAACCGATAATGCAACAGAAACGGTACCGAATGCTGATGGAGATGGCACACACGAAGAGATCAGAGAGATGAAGTTGGGAGAGGTCCGATTTGACCCTGTTCCAACTCCGCAGATAACTACTATTAGTTTTATCTACACGAATGACTTTGAATGTTATATGTCTGATATCCGTAAGATCATTGACCAGATCACTAGTGATAAGTCATAGCATAAAAAAGCCCACCTCACCTTCACAGGCAAGATAGGCTCACGCATTTATCTAATTTTAATTTAATTATGTAATCTGATTACAAATGTAGTATTATTATTTAAAAAGACAAATATGCAAGACAAATCAATACATCAATTCTCTTCTGGTCTGTTTGCTCCTGTAGCCGGAAGTTTCGTAATGGAAGCTATAGAGCACATGATCCCATGGTTGATCACTATGTTCTTTGTAATACTGTGTGATTTGGCTACGGGATGCAGGAAGAGCTTGTTGATGGGTGAGCGCGTGAGGTTTAGTAGGGCTTGGCGGGCTACAATGGGTAAGATGGTTACCTATTTTAGCTTTGTAATCATGGTGGTGATGATAAACGAGGCCAGTGGTGGAAGATATAACATTGATATATTTGCTTGCTTATCTGTCTGCTTTATCGAGGGATGTTCTATCATATCGAATATTCTTAAGCCCAAGGGCTATGATTTTAATCTGATAGTAGCTATTGGGTTATTCGCTAAAAAGGTATTCAAGATAGAGAAAGAAGATTTAAAAGAGGTGATAACTAAAAAGGAGGAGGACAAAGAATGAATGATATGAAAGTTCTAATTGACAATGGCCATGGCGAGAATACACAGGGAAAGTGTTCACCGGACGGAAGGTTGCGTGAGTGGGCTTATTCCAGAGAGATAGCGGATATGGTCGTTTTCGGGCTGAGAAAGCATGGTGTTGACGCGGAACGCATCGTAAAGGAGGATGTGGATGTTCCATTGTCTGAGCGATGCAAACGTGCTAATAATATTTATCGCGATTCTCAAAAGAACGCTATTCTGGTATCCATTCATTGTAATGCGGCCGGTAACGGGACAAGTTGGATGAATGCTCGGGGATGGGGTGTATATGTCAGTGATAATGCTTCTTTTAATAGCAAAAGGTTGGCTTCCTCCCTTGCGGAAGTAGCGGAAGGTAAAGATGTGACAGTACGCAAACAATCTCCCGGACAAGACTATTGGGTGCAGAACTTGGCTATTTGCCGGGATACGAACTGCCCCGCTATATTGACAGAGAACTTCTTCCAGGACAACAAGGAAGACGTGGAGTTCTTATTGTCGGCTGAGGGCAAGCGGACTGTGGCAAATATTCACATAGAAGGTATTATTAACTATTTAAATTCAAAGTAACATGGCTCTAACAGATTTAACTTTCAGCAAACAGGGTGAAGCTTATGTATCGGACCCTGTGCAACTTCAATCGGATGCAGGCCTTCATCTTGAATTTGCAAGTGAAGATAAGGAAAGAAATAACGTCGCTCTGCTTCAGAGTATGACAAATGGGAATTATGTTTCTTTCGGATCATATAACTATGTGGGTAGCACAATAGATATTGCTATTACAGGAGTGATCCCGGGCATGTATATCAAAGTGCAGTCTATCTCACAGCCTACTTTGGCTAAAATTCGTGTATCGGAATGAAAGTTTCAATCAATCAGGTAAAGATTAACCGCGTTGGCATTAACACGGCTCAGGTTAGGGGGATACGTTTGTCTTCTGCTGTTGCTGATCGTGGTCATAAGGTTGATTTTCCTTTCTCTGATTCCCTTGTAGATTATTGGAATTTTGGAGGGAAATCCAATTTTGATAAGGATAGAACAACTGTAACAGGACTGTTAGGCAACGTACTAACAGCATATAACTTTGGATGGAGTTTAATGTCAGGGTATGGAGGGTATAATGAAAATTACTTAAAGTACAAAAAGGCTGCTAATGTATTCGTAACAGATGATCATAGTATTACTATAATGAATTTTGTTCCGGCCAATACTTTTGTCGCTTACCAATATGATACTGATCATATAAAAGCTACTAAAGTAAGAGTAACTGGATTAACTGCAACGGATCAGCTTACTTATGAATATCGTCCTTCCGATGGAGGTAGTCGTGCAGTATTCCCAATTCCTGAAGATGGAGAATACGACTTACCCGAAAGTATTCAAAGTAGTTCTGGAACTCCGGGATATAATGTTGGTTTTGCAGTTAGAAATGCGTTGACTAAGAATGTAACAATTGAGCAAATTCCTCTATATGAAGGAGCTATTGTTACGGATGGTGTTGATGATTATCTAAAGCTTGATAAAGTAGGGTATAAGGTGGGTACTATAATTATAAAATTTAAACCTATTAATATAAAACCCAATATTGTTAATTCTATATTAAATATTCATACAGATGAAGTAGCTTTACAATATGATACTTCTGGTGTACTTAACAACAATTTTACAACATATAAAAATTATGGAGAATATAGTGTTGGAACATTTAATATAGATAAAAACGCTGCAACTCCTCTTACATTAGGTTGTAAATTAAGTAATTCAGGTCGTCCAATGGAATATAGTAATGTAGCTATATATTCTGTTGCCATATATCAAAATGTTCTCACCGCTGAAGAAATTCAGAAAGAAATCAACGTCATGGAATATGACACTCCAAATCCAGTGTTTGCATTGAACTTTGATAACTTTGCCTATAAAGCCGTTGATTATCCAGATTTTGCTACTGGCAAAGTTACAACAAATAAAATTGTTGTAGATAGCACAACTGAAACCTTTACTGGGGCTATTGCATTAGCTAAAGACCCAGAAGCTACAACTGGTGATCCAATTGAAGTATCGGCTTATAAATTAAAAGTTACTGGGATTGATGCTTATAATAATCCTGATGGAATTTGGGGAATAGCATTAATGCCAGCTAAAATTAATGATGAAAATACAGGTAATTGGGACTCTCCTATTCCAATATATAAAGATGGTGTCTATGATATACCTGCTATATTAAAAGAAGATCGTGTATATAATATGGGAATAGTATCTCAAATAGTCATCAATAAGCCTATTGAGATAGAAGTCCTCTACGATAAGAATGTCACAAAGAGCTTTCCGGAGAACAAACAAATATTCCCTTAAAATTAATAAGAAAGTTATGAAATACGTAATTGTAACAGTAGAATGGTGCCTGAATCACGGTGTTGTGGTCCCGGCACAAGCAAGAAGATCAGTTGACGGGTTGAAAGTTATCCTGCATGAAGATTATATCGATCCCGTCTTGAGAGAAGAAGATGCTATGACCTTGTACCGGCATGATTCGTCCGAGCTAAGGGGTATATTGAGAGGTCCGGAGTGGACGGTCCCACAAGAGGGGGTATTATGAAACGGTTGACATGTATCATTTTTCTGGTGTCTGCAATCTGTTTCGCCGGATGTAGGACTACTCAATACGTACCGGTTGAAACTATTAAGACTGAGTATAAGACAAGAGATAGTATTCGTCATGATAGTATATATCAGCGTGACAGTATTTATGTAATAGACAGGGGTGATACAGTGTACACATACAAAGATCGGTATCTCTATAAGTATTTATATCTTAATCGTATTGATACTGTGATTAAGACTGACAGTATTCAGATACCTTATCCGGTTGAAAAGGCGTTGACCAGATGTCAGAAAGCAAAGATAGAACTTGGCGGATGGGCATTTGGAGTACTTATAATGTTAGCTATTGTGTTAGTAATTAGATTACTCAAGAATTAACCGGCTAATATCTTCACAGACCTCACCGGTATGAAAAGTTTAAGTGTAACAATAACAAAAAAAGTATATAGGATGTTCAATAAAGGGAGGAAAAATATGATGTAAATAGAATCAAATTTGTACACCGGTAAAGTAGAAGGCCGGTTATCTTACAAACGTACTCTTTTTTTGGGGGGGGGAGAGTTAAAAGAACCCCCGACACTGAAAGTTGACGCCAATCAAACTTTTAAACATACAAAAGCATGCATAGATAGTGCCAGGGGTATAATGTCCTTAACATTTCTATACATGCTTTTGTTCTTTCAATAACCGTAAGTTTGATTGGCAAGGGCAAAAGTACAATAAAAAATTAAATTACTATGTGTAAGTCAGAGATTTTTGCCG
>ENA-OROH01001322-OROH01001322.1-human-gut-metagenome-genome-assembly--contig:-NODE-1322-length-23630-cov-6.998558_pt1 | contig 23630 bp, 22 predicted proteins | sample MGYA00242125_ERZ509042 | MGnify/ENA primary metagenome ERZ509042 (study PRJEB26280, sample SAMEA2338738) | human gut metagenome | biome: human gut; feature: human-associated habitat; material: faeces... | reverse complement strand
GCGCTTGAATGGCATTCAAGAGGTCAGCGGTTCGATCCCGCTTATCTCCACCAAAGGGCATCCGAAGTTTTATTTTTTACTCATTTTTACACGAAAATGAGTATTTTTTATGCCGCAATCCAAACGATGTCAAGGCCCATGCTGAACTGCTCAAAGTCGATGTTAAAGTCGATATGCAGCTTGTAGTCCCGGAAGACATCCACCCGCTTGATAAGGCAGTTGACAATCATTTTCTTAGCCTCAATGCTTGCGGTATCGTACATATCAGCCCACGAAATAATATCGTCATACTGGGCGTTCAAGGATGCCAGGACAGCCTGTCCTTCGTCATAGGCCGCCTGCGCTGCCTCAAGCTGCTGCTGAACTTCGAGACATTTTGTCTCAGCGTCAGCGATCAGAGAGCCAAGCAGCGATTGGGAAAAGGCGCTTTCCCCACGCAAGGATTTGATAACCTCTGCCCGGAGCATTTCAAGCTCACCCGCCGCCTTTGTATAGTCGGCCCGGATGCTGCGAAGCAGCGCCCGCCGCTCGTCCATCTTTTCCTTGTAGCGGATACTGACGATCTCGCTTTTGGGAACAGCCTTCATCCGTTCAAAGATCTGGCGCACCAGCTTATCAATGATGCCGTCAAGGGTATGGGCGGTGTAGCCGGTCTGCCCGTCACATTCGGTCTGCTTGCGGGTTTTACCGTAGCAAACATAGCGGACTCGCTTCACAATGCGGTTGGGATCGTCCTTGCAAGGATAAGCCTTGCCGTTGGTGGTCAGCGAGAGCCGGGAGCCGCAATGCCCACAAAACACATTCCCGGCCAGCAGGGACTGGCCTCGAGTGTTGAGAGGAACACGGCGCTCCTGTTCGGCAGAATTGGCACGGGATGTACGGATGTGCTGGGCGGCCTCGAACAGCTCCGGCGTGATGATCTGCAAGTGGGGCAGCACTTGGGAGCGGCTTTCGCCGCTGCGAAGTATGCCAGTATAGGTGAGATTGCAGATGATCCCCCGGATGCTGGCGTGATGCCACATCTTACCCGATCTTGCCCGGTAGCCGAGCTTGTTCAGATAGGTGGCGATCCGCTGGGCACCGAAGCCCTCATGCACATACTTGTCAAAGATGATCCGCACAACAGCGGCCTCGACCTCGTTGACAACCAGCTCGTAAACTTCATGCTTGCGCTTGTTGAAGCGTCCGCTTCTTACGAGGTCATAGCCATAGGGAGCAATGCCGCCTTTGAAGCCGCCGTCCTCGACGAGCTGGCCCAGAGCGGTTTTAGTACGGATGGAAGTCTTTTCGCTTTCACCGTCCGCTTGCCAGAAGCGGATATAGTTGGTGAGCTTATCGGTATGATTGTCAAACCGCTGCTCACCCTCTTGGGTACTCCATACCCGGATGCCGTTCTTAACAAACCACTCTACCACAAAGGGCGTTTCGTCAGCGATACGCCCGATGCGGTCAAACATGAACACCAGCAGAATATCGAACTTGCCTTGCTTGGCAAGCTCCTTGATGGTCTGAATCTTGTCCCGATTTTCGGCCCGTACCTTGTGGCCGGACACGCCGTCCTCCTGTTCCTCGTGGACGATCACCCAGCCCATTTGATCTGCGAACTGGTGACACTTGCGGCGCTGCATGGGGATGTCGGCTTGGTTTTTATCGTTATAGTCCACCTGCTTGTCGGTGGATACTCTGTATAAGCAACAAACTCTTTCTTTCATATATTGATCCGTCCTTTCTGTAAGTCCAATGGGCTTTGAAAGAGTGAATCAATACACGGGGTATATGAACTTTTCAAGGTGCATAGGGGTATCCCCACTATTATTATCGCTCAGTTTGGCCTTCAATGCAAGGCTGTCGCCGGGTGTTTTATCGGTGAGGTTATTCGCAAAGGAAGATAGCAAAATCTGCTTCACATGACCCAGCACAGCCGTGTTTCTGCTGTCAGCAAAAGTGGCAGAGATTTCATAGCCGTCAACAGCAAAGACGGCTCGGCGTTTCCTATGATCCATAAGCTACCTCCTCATTCATATTAAAAGTGGATGGGGAAACATGAAAGGGCAGCACCTTTGTGGGTGTTGCCCTTTCACCTTTCTCCATGATTGGGACAATTTGTCTCGAAGTGAAAACAGGAGCGCCGTACTTGAAGTTTCGGCCCGTCATAAGACAGCAGTTGGGGTACGGCGCTCCTGCGGAAGTGCGGCGGCCCGGAGGGACAGGCAGCCAGCCTGTCCACTACGGATCGTGGCCGTGGGATGGCAAATTCCCACTTGCGGCGCTGGTGTTGATCGCTCGTTCTCCCGTGTGAGAGAAGTCTCGGCGCACCCGCCGCCCGGCTCCCCGCATGATGCTCGGAGCCGCCGCTATTCAGTTGTGGAGAGGATCAGCTCCTCTCATATACCAAGGACACAAAACACAGAAATTCGGACTGGCTTACAGACAATTTTTCAAATATTTTTTCATGTTCTCCAAGCCACGCTCAACAGCCCGACGGACGGCGCTTTCATCCACGCCCTCTTCCAGCGCAACCTCGCAATAGCTCTTGCCCTCGATGATGCAGGCATCCACACGGCGGCCCTGTGCCTCGGGCAGAGAATTGAGAGCGTTCCACAGATAGTAAAACCGCTCCATGCGTTCCAGCAGCTCCTGCGGCGTCGGCTCGGACAGGCAAGCGGAGTATTCGATCCCATCGTCACAGTCGAGGGAATACTGCGCCTTGTTGCGGGTGATCCGGCGCTGGTGGGCCAACTCATAGAGCTTGTCGGCCCGCAGCTCGGCGGCCACTTCGTCGGAAACTTCGATATATTCATCATGGGTGTACCAAGCGTAAAAGTCCTTCAGATTGATAGTAGTCATTATATTTTCCTCCGTTCAGATTTTTGTGGTGGGTGGACGATCTGAACGGAGAGCGGCGGGGATCGGCAGCCGGGGCCGCCCCTGCCTACCTCGGGACAACTTGTCTCGAAGTGGAAACGCAAAAACGCACCCGCATGGCGTGAAGCCATACGAGTGCGTGAAATGACATTATTCCCAATGTACTGGGAGATTTCACCTTCGCAGCCAGACTTACCTGCGGGGGGAGCTACGCTTTTTTTAGCTGGTGAAGATCATGGGTACTATGTAGAAATCCTAAGATAAGCAATGGCGGCATCCTCCTGTATGCCGCCGCATGGGGGTCTGATTTACACATCCAAGCCCACTGCGGCAAGCAGAATTGGCCGTAATACTACGGATGCGTAAATCCTATTTAGAAAAAGGAAAATCTTAGGGAGAGTAATAGGGAAAAAAGAGGAAAACCGGATGACGGTTTTTACTCGTCATCCGGCTCGTGATGAAATCGGTAGCCTACGCCCCAAACATTCTTTATGTACTCTTTTCCGGTGATTGACAGCTTTTGCCGCAGCAAGCGGATCTGTGATTTTACCACATCATCCACATTATAGGCAGCGTGTTCGTCCCATACTTGGTTGTAGAGCTGCTCCCGGCTGAATACCTGTCCGGGGTTGCTTGCAAGGCAGAACAGTAAATCAAACTCTTTGCGGGTGAATTGCAGGTTTTCACCGTTGAGCTGTACCTGCCTTGTAAGCGGGTCGATAATGAGGTTTTTGCCAAAAGCCAGCGTGTAGCAGACTTCCTTTTGGGGTTTGAGGTCGCAATAGAGCTGCATGAGCGCCTGTGCCTGGGCAAGACATTCCTCCAGCGAATAGGGATGTCCAATATATGCGTGGGCTCCGGCTTGCAGCAACTCCAGCCGCTCTACATGGCAGGACTGCGAGGACAGGATCAGAATAGGCGTCGTCCGTGCCTTCCGCATGGCTTTCAGCAGCTTGTGGTCATCCTCTGCGGAGATACGGGCATCAAGTATCACTAAGCAAAACTCCATGTCCATAAACGACAGCAGCGCCTCATGCATGGAGGACACGCAAAGAATGTTAGTGCTGGGACAAGCAAGGTTGTCTTTGACAATCTGGGCAGCCTCAAAATCCGCATTGATTATCATTATATTCTTCTTCACGGCATCCTCCTTTCCTGCCATTGTGTTTTGGGACAATTTATCCCAATCTAAAACTACAAGCGCAGTAAATATAACTATTTTTCGGCTAACGAATATCTCAGCTTTCCTGCTGACCGACCGCCAGCACGATCTTGCCAGCGCTCTTGCCGGAATACATCAGTTGATGTGCAGCTTCGGCCTCTTCAATGGGGAATACCTTGAAGATGGTAGGACGAATGGTGCCGTCTTCAATCTTGGGCCAGATCAGCTCCACCATGTCGGAGAGCAGCTTGGCCTTGGCCTCGCTGGTGCGACGGCGCAGCGTTGTGCCGATCAAGCGGGTGCCGCGCACGTACATGGAGCGCATATCCACCGTGGTGGGGTCGCCGGCCAGGGTGGCGATCATGATCCAGCGGCCGTCAAAGTCCATATAGGGCAGGCATTCGCCGGTGGTGGGGCCGCCCAGACAGTCGATTGTAAGGTTGACGCCGTGACCGGCCTTCAGCTCTTCCTTCATGACATCCTTCAGGCTCTCCTTGGAGGTGTCCACCACTCTGTCTGCATGCAGATGCTCAATGGCCTTGGCCAGTTCGCTGTTCCTCACGGTGGTTATGACTCTTGCGCCGAAAGCCTTTGCCATGGGAATGAGCACGCTGGCAAGACCGGAAGCGCCTGCCTGCACCAGCAGCGTCTCGCCGGGCTGCAGGTTGCCTTCCAGGAACAAGAACAGGTAAGCCGCGCCGTAAGCCTCCGGCAGTGCTGCCGCCTCGACCATGGACAGTCCCTTGGGAACGGGCATCAGCATTCCGGCGGGAACTGCCACATATTCGGCATAACCGCCGCCGCCCAGAAGGGCCGCGACCTTATCACCAATATGCCATTTGCCTTCTAATTCCGCATCTTTGCCCATCGCAACGATGGTGCCGGCGGCTTCCAGACCGAACCACTCAGGCCAGCCGGGAGGAGGCGGATAGTTGCCCTCTCTCTGCAGCAGATCCGCGCGATTGAGCGCAGCAGCAGCAACCTTGACTAGTACCTGATCGTCCTTGATCACAGGATCCGGAACTTCGGTCCAATAGACACATCCGTCATTTCCTTTCAATACAGCATGCATAAAAATTCTCCTTTCGAAAACGCATTTTTCTGCTATTGCAATTTTTTCTTTGACAAATCCCAAAGAAGATGCAATAATTCCTATATAATATCCGTAAACTTGTGATTTTATTTTACAAATTCCTCAATTATCCGTAAATGTAAAAAATAGCAACACACATGTAAAAAAGGGAAATAATATGATCAATCTCGACTTTAATGCGCCGCGCACACTGGCAGCGGCAAATGCCCATTACTATAAAGAGCCCACCGACGAACGCCACATCGACCGTGTATTGGAATACCATGATATCATCTTCATGGTAGCCGGTGGATGGAGTATGACAGAGCTGAACCACGAGTATCCGCTAGTCAAAAACGACGTGCTGCTTCTGGCATCAGGCCGCCATCATTATACCAAGCATCCCTGCACGCCGGGGACCAAAACCTTTTGTCTCCACGTGACCACAGCGCCCGGCGACACCCACGACAATCCCTCCAGCGTCACCTTGCCGACGCTGATCCATACACGCCATCCTCAGCAGATCCAGCAGTATTTCAGCAACCTTGTCACCGCCTACTGGTCGGAAGACCCGTTTAAGGAGAAGAAACTCGAATCGCTGCTGTCGCTGCTACTGCTGGAGCTGTACAGCGAGTGCCGCGAGCAGCAGGAAGCCGAGGAGAGCCTGGCCGAGCAGGCGATCCGCATCATCAACGACACACCCCACCACCGGTATAAGACTAAAGAGATGGCAGACCTGCTGTTTGTCAGCCCCAAGACCCTCAATAACGCCATGCACAAAAAGGTGGGTATGCCTTTCTATGCATACGAAAAGCAGCAGAAGCTGAAAATGGTTGCGGTGCAGCTGCGGTTGGAGCCGGATTGGAAGCTTTCCCAAATTGCCACCGCCTTTGGCTTCTATGATGAGTTCCATCTGAGCAGGGCCTTCAAGCAGAAGTTTGGCGTCTCCCCCAGCGACTACCGCAACATGTCCCAGTCCTGACCGTTTCCACAGTTATAAGCAAGTTTTAAGATACTGGTTAATTTTAGAAAACTCGTGGGGACGTTAAAGTTAGCCGTTACTCATCCCAGAAGCTATCGCTTTGTAAAAAATATACTTCAAACTTTCTAGATGTCTATGACTACGGAGAATAAGGAATGTTACAAAAAATCTTTTAGTTAATATGTTTGAAAAATCAGCATCTTATTGTTCTCCTATATTGCAGTGTGTGAATTCAAAAATTACAACCAGCCAAAGTGAAATATAATACTACCTCAACATAAAACTGTGTTTCGTTCAAATATCCTCACCCGAAATGTAAAATAATATAGGGGTGAGATAAAAATGTACCAGGACAATAGACGGCTTGATTTTCATGCTTTAGGCAAGGAGATCAAGCGTAAAAGAGAGGCGAAAGGCTGGACACAGGAATATCTTGCACAGCTTGTAGACCGCACTCCTCGTTCCATCATGTATATTGAAAACCGGGGCCAGCATCCCAGCCTCAACACATTCTATCAGCTCGTCACCCTGCTGGAAATTTCCGTAGACCAATTCTTCTATCCTGCGAACGAAAGTAGCACCAGTGATTGTCGCAAGCATATTGATATGCTGCTCAATTCGATGGACGAAAAGGAATTGACGATCATAGCAGCCACAGCAGAGGGGCTGAAAAAGGCCCGACAAACGGAGGAAGCGTAAAGAACGCAGCCTCCGTTTTTTCGTGCAAGGTTACGGGGACGCACGTTTTGGCAAGCAATTCAAGTGTGGCCACACTTGATATTTTCGCAACCCGCCGGGTCTGCGAAAATGCTTGTTGGGGAGCCTCCCCAAACCCGGCCTTTGGGACAAGTTGTCCCAAAGTTTTGTTGGTTGCGTCACAGGCGCTACCGCTCCTGCTCCTTATTCGTGCGCTCGTCCGTAAGGCCGAGCAGCCGATCTATATTTGCCTTTACTGTCACGGCCTCACGCATGGCATCCTGGGCTTGACGGTATTCCATATACAGGGTCTTTTCCTGCGCTGCCAGTTGACGGCGTTTTTCTTTTAGCTCGTCGATCCGGGGTAGCTTGCCGCCGTCCAATATCTCTTTCATAGTGGCCCTTGCTGCCCGGTAGGTTGACAGCTCGTCCTCGTGCTGGGCAAGATATTTCTTGCTGTATTTGGATGCCTTGTATCCCTCGAAAACAGGCCGGGTTTTCGCATAGGCCACCACAGCACCCATGAGATCAGAGGTCTGCGCCAGTTCGGTTTCTACCGCTTGCAGCTCCGCCGCCAGCTTGTGAGAACGCTCCACCGCCGCATCCGTTCCGGCGGCCAGCTCGTCATAGTCGGCTATGCCATGCTCCTTCAGATATTGCAGCGCAGCGGCCATCTGTTTGAGGTTATACACCTTGGCCCAGCGCTCGTAGGCTGGCCCTTTACCGGAGCGCAGCCGCTCCTGTATGTCGATCACAAGACTGACCTTCCGGGTAGCCGGTGCCTCATGTGGGATCTCCGGGATAGGCAGCTTTCCAGCAATCACATCCCGGATGTCTGCCGGATCAAAGCCAGCCCCCAGCGTGGATGCCCGTAACCGGGTGGGCTTTTCCTGTCCCGGCGCAAGGAACGAAATCACACCGCCCCGGCCATGCTTGACTGCAAAGCCGGATTCCTCCATGAGCCGCAGAAACGCCTCAAAGTCGGCGGGCTTTTGTTCCAGCGCCGCAACAATGGCAAGCCGTACCCGCTGCTTGGCAGAGGGCGGCTTTTCCCCGATCCATTGACCGTAGTGGAGGAAACGGCCCTTGCTATGAAGTTTGGGATTGACGATCACAGACAAGTCATTTTCCAGACATACCCGGTCGGAGAGCCGCCGAAGTGCAAAGCTGGAGCCGATGAAATTATGGTACTTCCGGGAGCGATCATGGGCCGTGGAATTGTAATAGATGTGGTGGAGTAGGGAAGTACCGCCTTGTCACATTGCTGTGATAGGTTTGCGCCACCCTCTCCGGGAACCGTACGTACCCCTCTCGGAGTATACGGCTCTGTTACTGCTCGTTCAGACAAAACTCACTTTTTGTGGATAATACTGCGGTGGCAACCCCTGCACACCACAAGCGTTTTTCTGTGTTTGGCAATCATTGCGATTTCCCACCGTTCCTTGCCTTTGAGATTTTTGAGTTTGTTAATGTGGTGAACCTCGTAATGGTCGCTCTCTGTCGTTCCGCATAACTCACAGACCTTTGCTTTCAGCCGGTTTTCAAGGGTATTGACTGCGTATCCGTAGACAACGGCAGCATTGCTGATGTAATCCGTAGCAGGGCCCTTGCCTTTGCAGTCGGCGTAATTTGCGAAGTAACGCCTTTTGTTTCCCTGCTTCGTTTCATAGGGTATACCCCATTTTCCTGTGCCATCATTAAACTTGTCAATGGTTTTGGATAGGCTGGTTTTATGCTTTGAAGCAAGGGTTTTTAAGCAACTGTATTCCATAAGGTAGGCAAGATAGTGCAGCTTGCAAAAGTTGCTTGCCATACCATAATAGTTGCATATTCCTCTTAACTCCGCATTGTATACTGAAACGATTTCTAAGTCTGTGAGCCCAACCAGATATTTCCGATGAACTGGAAACATGGAACCATCTTTCTTCTGTATCGCCACACCTTTAGTGAAAACGAATTGACGGATTTTATCGTTAAGTGGCACCAACAGTTCTACACCCCCATTGAGGGTACGCATTTTTACATGACCGGGGCCACCCCGCTTTATTTTTCCGCTTCTGCGCACACGCACATCATAGCCTAAGAACCTTGCACATTTACTGCTATGGGTTATGAGCGTTTTATCTTCGCTGAGTTCCATTTTCAGTGTATCTCCGATAAACTCGGCCAGTTTGCTCTTAATCCATTGACAGTCCTCACGGTTTCCCTTGACTGCTATTAGAAAATCATCCGCATATCCGGGCGTACCGAGTGGATATGCCCACGATCCACATGGGTGGCAATTACCGCCTCGTAGCCATCCAGATGTTCCGCAGCGAAAGTCTTGGCGATTTCCAGTGCCAGTTCGGGAGAGATTTCACCGGGCTTGAAGGACTGGACAATATGGTAATACTGGACGCCCCCCATGTTTTCAGTGTCACGTTTGGTATCCAACATCTGACGGCATTCCCGGCCTGGCTCACAGCCCTGATGGGCAGTGAGGATATTCTGCTCCGTCTTATCGCCGTTGAGGATGTAGTCGATCCCGATATCCAACCGACCTTTTCGGGCCAGGATCTTTGTGACAGCCATTACGGATTGGCCACCTGGTACATCAACTCATAGACTTTATCCAGCAGGAACAGTCCACGCCTGGCATCCTCTGCCGTGGCGATACCGGCATTGACGCTCCGGGCGATCTGGTTGATGTTGTTGCCGATGTGATGGATCTCCGTGCGGAGGTCCTTGATCTCCTGGGAGGGTCTGGCCCGGATTGGAGTCCCGTCGATGAGCCGGACGATATAAGCCCGTTTACTTAGTCCGCAGAGTTTGGCCTGCTGGCAGAGCTGCTGATACTGCTCCGCCGTCAGCTCGATGTGCAGATGGTGTTTTTCTTTTGGGAGCCCCAAGCGTACCTCCTTTCTGCGGCTCTGCCGCAAACCTTCCGCCTGCAGGCGGCATTGGGGTCAGGGGTTTCCCCTGCAAGCGCGCAAAATGTACATTTGCGCTATGCTTGCCCAACGCCGCCCCTGGCGGCGTTGGTGCGGCCCCGCCGAAGCGGGGCCTTTTCTCATGCGGCAGATGGATTATGATCCAGGCAGGCAGAGCCTGCCAACTCCTTGAAAAAGAAAAATCACCGCTCTGGGCCAGAGCGGCGACGCTTATTGCAGGCTGGAATGCTCCATATTCCTCTGGCATGATCATCTCCACACAAGGGTGTCTGTGTTAGCACCCTGAAAGTTAAAAAATCCGGGCGGGGTGTCACATTAGACACCCCGCCCGGATTATAAAGGCAGGAGAGCGTATCCGCCCGGACACACTCTCCCGCGTCATCAACGCTCCGGCTCCGCTGCTTTCCTTGCTGACTGCATCCTTCGTTCCGGTGTCAGCTCCAAAAGCTGCCGCACACGTTTTTGCAAGTGCCGTTCAATCGCCCGCAGCCGGTCATCGGGCAGGTTCAGTCTGGGGTGCCTTTGGAATGTAAATCCAATCAGTTTGCGAAGCTGCCGCATCTGAAGCGGCCCCATTACCTCCCGGCACACAGTTTCAAAGCTGATGCCATAGGGGGTCCCTCTGGTTCTGGCGTAGCTGTCCAAATCCTTGAAATCGTCCGGCATAGCGAAGTTGAATAGGGACAGACCATTGTCAAAAATCGGAGCCGCTCCGATCACTGCGCCGCTGTGATTATCCCGCAGGACGCCAAAGTTACCGAAGTGTCGATCCTCGTTGTAGATCACGGCGTCGAACACCAGCATACTCTTGATATGTTCATACGCCTCCGGTCCCAGCTCCTCATAGTAGCCCAGGCAGGCTTTCAGCCCACCCTCCCGCACAATACGGCCAATGGGGATATAAGATGTGTCGATATCGGTGAACAACTTGCAGCGGGATGCTAGGATACCCTTCCAGTTCTCCAGCTCGTAGGGCACCGCGTTCAGGCCCATGGCCTGGGCCACCTGACTGGCGTAAAACTCACTGTATGGCTCGTTTCCGGTGTTTGCCGCGCCGAAGGTACCCCCTTTGTACAGGTAGATCCCCTTGCCCTCTATGAAACGCCATGCCTTGGGCAGCATCCCGTTGGTCGTCAGTTCCGGCGAGGTGGTAAAGGCGGCGTCACTTTGTCCGATGCCGGTGTAAGCCACCAGGGAGAGGATCTCGGAGAAGCGATTCTCGTACAGATTATACTGTGCGAAGGTTCCAGAGAAGCCTCCGGGCACCACCCAGTAGCTGTCATTGAGGGACAGCCCCTTGCACACGTCGATGATCCCTTTGGTATCATTGATGCTCAGACCGAAGGTTTTCAAAATTTCCGCTACATAGGCGCGATTCTTGGGGATGACCCGCTTCCGGAGCCATTTCAGCACACCGGCATCGGACAGCTCCATGTCCAGGGGCAGGAGCTGCCTGTGTTCCTCATTGGTCCACAGCAGCTTGGCCTTCAGGCCCTCGATGCCCTGCTCCGCCAGGGAGAAGGACAGCAGATCCATATCGTATAGGCGCAGCATGTATTCCTGCTCCATGCCGTGCTCACCTCCATTTCAGGCAATCAGAGATCCCTGGAATCGTATCCAGGCATGCACAAAACGGTTTGTTTTTTCTCTGGTGTCCTCTGCTTTCACAATCCTACTGTGGAGCCCCACAGTATCCAGACACTTTGTTTCATTATACCCGCCTCCCGGGGAGTTATCAAGGGCAATCGGCGGACAGCGGGCCGGTCACGCGCCCTGAGCCAGTTCCCGCGCGATCCGTTCCTTGGACAGGGCGGCGTAGGCGTCGGTGACCTCGATGCCAGTGGCGGAGTAGCCCTCCAGCACAGCGGCCAGCACTGTGCTGCCGGAACCGGCAAAGGGGTCCAGGATACGCCCTCCCGGCTCCGTGATCTTCACCACATCCCGCATAAGCTGCAGTGGCTTCTCCGTCAGATGGATGCGGTTCTGGGGATTGCCGTACTTGAATACGCCGGGCAGACAGGGGACGGGTCTGCTGATGGGCATATCCCCATTGGACCCCCAGACAATGTACTCGGCCTGCTGGCGGAAACGGCCCTTCTGAGGACGGCTGTTGCCTTTGTCCCATACAGCGGTACCGCGCCAGATCCACCCCGCCCACTGGAGCGCATCGGTGGCTGCGGGGAGCTGCCGCCAATCGATGAACATGCACACAGGAGCGCCCGGTTTACAGACCTTGCGGGCGTCATAAAGCCATTCGGCGGCCCAGCGGGTCCAGGATCGCTGATCCTTGGAGTCGCCGTCAAAGGGAGGGGGCGCGCTTTCCCCCATGCTGGAATATTTCTTGTCGGTGGACTTGTTTTTCTCAGCTTGGGTCCGGCCCCCGGAGGCATAGGGGGGATCGGTGATGACCGCATCGAAGGTGTTGGGGGCGAACTCGCGCAGCACCTTCAGCGCGTCGCCGTGGATGATCTCCCAGCTGGGCCGGAGCACAGTGAGGTTATCGCTCATAGGCGTTCTTCTCCTTTTTTTCTTTGGATGGTTTTTGCGGGATGGGCACTTCTGTTTCTACATATTCGCTGATGATGCTCAGTGCCTCATGGTAGGGATCATCAAGGGTAACCCAAAAGCACTTTTTATTGGCCGTTTCGTCCAAAGGGACAAACCCCACCTCATCATGCAGTTTGCCAAATCTTGAGGAGAGGTTTCGGAACAAAACGGAGTAATTGTCCAGAATAAATGGCTGTGTAATTCCCATGACTACTGGGACGAGCTTTTTCAAACGAACAGCCAACGATTCATAATCGCAGTTCCAATGATACCATCCTGCCTTTTCCATCTCGATATAATCTGGAGTTTGAAATGCACCGGCACGATATAACTCCTGCCATTGTCGAACCAGAAGTACATCCTGCGTCATCGCGCCTCTCTCTTTCTCTGTGTCGTTTTCTGTTTAGGTGATGATGCTGAATGCAGCAGGGGGATATCCGCATCTTCGGGACAACAGATATGTACTCCTTTGATCAGATGGGCCTGCTCTGCAATAAAACCATTTGGGGCGTTCTCTAGTTTAGCTGCCGCTAAAACTATTTTTCTGCTCCCGTCCTTGCAAGAAGTGTAACTGTAGCTGTGATTTCCCTCTCGGTCAATACAGACATTTTGAGGTTCCCCTTGCTGCATGGCATAGACGGCAACAGCGTCCTTTTCTGCAGCAAAGGGAGGAACGCGCCCCTCTTGCAGTTCCTGACCTATGCTGTTGATATACCGGGTCATTTCCTGGGCTTTCCCGCAGCAAAACTCGGGAAAGTCATATCCACACCGTTCTGTGTAAAGAGTCCATTTTTTCGCTTCATGAGGGCTGTCCAAAGCAACAACAAAATATCCCCCATTACGGCCATCGCGCAGCGGCGCAAACCGCACGTCATCATAAAGTGGGCCGGACAGGGGGCAGTTGTTCTTGAACCAGACATAGTAGTGGTCCAGGATATACGGGTCGGTAATGCCCATAACCACCTTGCTCAGCTTTTGGAGCCGCCCTGCCAGCGCGTCATCCTGACAGAACCAGTCATACCACCCGGCCTCACACTGAACGGCACGATCTTTCGAGGAAAAATCCCCGGCACGGAACCGCTCCTGCCACTGGCGGACACTCATTTCCGTCATAGCGTCCCCCTCTCCGGCAGGAGGCGTTCCATGAGGTCGGCAATGGTCCGAAACACCTCCGCCAATTCACGGGATTCTTTCACCGTATCTTCCATCTCTTCTCTGGTCATGCGGGTGCATTTAGCCCAGATCCGGACATTTTCCTCTGTAGGGTCCAGCAGGACCGCCTTTTCATACGCCTTGCAGAAGACTCCAGCGATCTTCCCCTCACGGTCGATCTCCGCGTCCTTTTCCTGGATTTCCTTTTTTGCTCTCAGGATGTCCAGCGCCTCCTGGGCGGCCTGCTCCCGCTGCTCCTCCGGCAGATCCTCCACCTGCTTGGTGATCTGGTAGCCCTGGTTGATGGACAGTTCCTTCTTGTCCAGCGCCTCCTTGATCGCTGCGGGGGCGTGCTCGTCGATCTGCATCACTTTGCCCATGGTCCGCTCACCCAGACCAACGGAGTCTGCCAGTTCTTTGCGGGTGTCCACGGGAGGAGAACTTTCCGGCAATGTTGCCGAAAGGTCAGTCCGCGTACCCTGGTTTGCCTTGGCCCTGGCTTCGATCTCCGGCTTAAGCTTCAGGGCGATCTTGCCCAGTTCCCACTTGTCCAGGTTGCGGCGGCCCTTCTGGGTGTCCAGCGCCCACTGCTTGGCCTCCAGCAGATCGTCAAAGGCGAACACCAGCATCTGATAGGGCAAGCCATGCTTGTCGCACAAGGATTTTCGGTTATGCCCGTCAATGACGACCAGATCCTCATTGACGATGATGGAGGTATAGCACCCATTTTTCAGGAGATCCGCCTCCAGCGCACCGAGCTGCTCCTCGCTCAAAGGCGGGAGCAGCCCGGCCATCTCAGGCAGCACGACAGGGGTGCGCTCTGTGCTGCTGTAAATGATCCCGGTGTTCTTCATCAGGCGGCCTCACACTCGCCCTGGTTCTGCTCGGCAGCGGTTGCATCCTCTGCCCGACGGGGGGAGAGGAGCTCCACCTCCGTAGCCTTGATCAGAAAGCCGGGCTGGCGGGTGGGATCGTCAGAAAAAGTGATGGTCTCGAAGTCGCCGGAGGCGGCCAGCTTGCAGCCCTTCCAGGCATAGGCGGCACAGAACTCGGCCAGGGGGCCGCGCACCTTGATGGAGATGAAGTCGGTAAGCCGGTTGCCCTCCTGATCCCGATAGCGGCGGTCCGAGGCGATGCGCAGGATGGCATAGGGCTTGCCTGTGGTTTCGTTCATCTTCAGCTCCACATCATTGGTCAGATTTCCAGTGGCAGTAATCTTCAACATTGTTCTTTTCTCCTTTTTCTGTTAGAATAGTTGGTTATAAGAAAGAGGGGGACTCACAGCTTCTGTGAGTCCCCCAAGGGCTTAATACCCCGTCCGGGGCAGGGTGGGAATGACAGGTTTGCCGTACACCGTGGTCACCCAACGGCTGATGGCCTGCACCCACTGGCCGTTGTAGACGCCGCCCACGTCGGCCACATTGACAAAGGAGGTGGAGGCCAGGTTGGCCACGGCGGTGCAGTGGAGGTACGGCTTTTCTACCTGGGCAAAGCCAGCAGGGGCCTGTCCAAAGACGAACATGACCTCTGTGACCCGTTCATTGCTGGCTAGGCCCAGTGCGGTGGCCGAGGCAGCCAAGGTGTAGTTCTTGCTGGTGGACAGGTTGTCTGCCAGGGTCCGATACTCGCCGCCGTTCACACGATAGGTGATCTTATAGGTGCCGGGGAAGTTATAGGTCCCGGTGACCACTGTATCCAACCGCACCTCTGCGGGAAGGGTATCGCGCCAATAAAAGTTGTCCAGCCGAACATTGGAGTTGTTGGCAATGCCGGAGAACGTATACCGCACCGGCTGGCCTGCCATGATCTCCTTGGGGCCGGTTTTGGTAATGGATGCGCCGGTGGTCAGGCTCTTGTTGGTCACCTCAAATTTGACGATCTGTCCCTCATGCTCCAGATAGGCGGTGAGTTCCGTTTCATTAACGCCGTAATTGGCCGGAGCCTTGACCTCACGGATGGTATAGCGGGAGAGAGGCAAAGGTTTGGACACGGCCAGCCCTCGGCTATCAGAGCGGATGGTGTCCACCAGATTACCCGCTTTATCATAGATATCAAACACGGCCCCCTCCAGCAGCGTTCCGGCAGGCAGTCCGTTGGTGGGGTTGTAGTCGGCAGACTTCTTGACAATCTGGATCTGGCCTGTGATGGCCCGGTTTTCCCAGGTGATTTCCGTGGTCTCGCCAGGCTTTACATAGACGGTTTTCAGCTGTTCGTCTACGATATAGCCCTCGTTCTCCAGCTCCCGCAGATACACCTTGCCGGACAGCTCCAGGGTGTCAATGTAGGCGTATCCGTTCTGATCGGTGGTGAACTGATCCATGGGATTCATATTGCCGTCGTAGAGGAGGAAGGTCACACCATAGATTCCCTTTCGGGTGGCGGCGTCGATTTTGTGTAACAGAATTCCCGAAAACGCCTTATTGGTCACGGTCTTGCGGGTGGTCTCCCCATCCTTTACGGTGAAGTAGATGGGTGTGGGGTCCAATTTGAAGGTATCCGGGCAATCGGTTTCCACTGCATAGTAGTTGTCAGCCTCCAGAGGCAGAAACACTTTTCCATCCTTCCCGGTGGTCACGGTATCCACCAGAGCGTCATCGCTGACGCGGCGGATTTCAAAGGTGACGCCGGAGATGGTTTCTGTTTTATCTGCCTCATTGACTTTGGTAAACTCCACACCGCCCACCGGCGCATTGTAGAAATAGAGCTGCTGGGTATCGTCCGGGTTGACCACCACCGTCTGGCTCTGGGTGTTGGGGTCGATAGTGTATCCAGGGATGCTTTCCACTTCAGTTACCACCACTGTGCCGGTGATGCCGGAGAGGATGATCTGCCCCTCCGAATTGGTCCAGTACAGCCCATTGGAGGACAGCTTGCCGCTCTCGTCCGGCAGGTAGGAACCGTCCGCATAGGTGATCTTGAACTGCACCCCCTCCAGCGGGGTCTTGTCCTTACTGGACAGTTTATGGATGATAAGATTTCCCAGGGGTTGATTGCGGAACTCCACTGTGACGGTCTGGCCTTCCTTGACCTGGACGGTTTGGGGCGTATCGTCCAGCAGATAGCCCGGCTTGGCTCGGGTTTCCTTGATGACCAGCGTGGTCCCAGGTTCTACCCCTTCCACCAGGAAAGTGCCGGTGCTGTCTGTCACGAACTTGCCGTTGGCGTCGCCCACCACAGAGCCGTCCGATTTTGTCACCAGGAACTCCACATCGGAGAGCGGCGTGTTATCTGCCGCCGATACCTTCTTGACCAGAACAGCTCCCTTGGGGGCGTTGGAGAAGTAGAGGGTCACGATGTCCTGATCCTCGCCGGAAATATAGAAGGACTGGGGCGCGGCGTCGATCACATGGCCGCTGTCGCTCTCCAGCTCCTCGCAGATATAATAGCCCTTCTGTAGGCCAGTAACAGTGAAGGAACCGTTCTGGCTTGTCTGGTAGGTCCCGATCACGGTGCCGCCGCTGCCGCTGACTTCACCACCCAGGTACTTGATCTGGAACAGGCAGCCACTCAGACCAGCCCCAGTCACGCTGTCCTGCTTGTAGACGATCAGGGCGGACAAGGGCGTGTTGAGGATGGTGACTGTTTTTTCCTCGCCGCCCTTGACATAGACCTCCGTGATGGGATTGTCGGGGAGCTGATAGCCAGGCGCAGGTTTGGTCTCCTCGATTTTCAGCCAGCCGTCCTCGATGCCCTCCAGGACGATCTGGCCCGCCTCGTTCGTCTGGAAGGTGCCCAGATCCCGCTGTTCTCCGGTGTCCGTCTTGTTGCTGGACCATGTGATATGAAATTCGGCGGATTCAATGGGATCATGGGTGACAGAGTTCTCCTTCTGAATGGTGACAGTGGGCCGCTTGTGGTTTTCAAAATATACATCCCGGTCCCGGTTGGGGTAGAGGGTGACCAGCTGGGGTTCCGCATCCGGGAGGTAGGGGGACGGCACCGACTTTTCAGAAATTTCGTAGACGCCGGGCAGCAAATCTTCCACGGTGGCGGAGCCGTCCGGCCCGGTGGTCACTTCAGCCACAGAATGTCCGTCCGCACTCTTGACCAGAAACACCGTGCCGGGGACCGGCGCGCCGGTATCGGCATCGTGCTTCCAGATGGTCAGATTGGGCCGCTTGTCGTTTTGCAGGCAGATGGTGGCGTCTTTGCCGGGGAACAACTGCACATGATACTCCGTGGAGTCCAGGATGTGGTCCGACACCGTGGCGACCTCTTGCAGGGAATAGACGCCAGGCTCCAGGCCCTCCCAGATGATCTCTCCTGTGCTGGAGGTGGTGCGGTCCAGATACCGGGAGCCGTCCTCGATCCTGGCCAGCCGGTAGGTGACACCGCCCAGGGGAGTCCCGTCTGCGCTCTCCTTATATAAGTGCAGGGACGGCAGTTTGGAATTGGTGAACACGAATTGGGCCTGTTCGCCGCCATCCAGGTGGATGATCCGCTGGGCATCGTCTACCACATAGCCGGGACACTCCAGTTCCGTTACCACATAAGCACCCACAGGGAGCTTGGAGAGGTCGATGGTCCCGTCCTCCGAGGTGGCGTACTCCTCCGGTCCCCAGGAGCCGTCCACCGCCTCGATTCGGAAGCGGGCGTTGGCGATGGGCTTGGAGAGGTCGGAGCTGTCCACCTTGACGAGGTGGATGCCGGGCAGGCGGTCATTGAAGAACACCAAATCCTTGATGCCGTCCCCGGTCTCCAGTTCCACCTCCTGGGGGGTGGTATCCAGCACATGGCTGTCTCCGCCCGTATTCCGTTCCTCCACCCGGTAGGTACCGGGCTGACAGTTGGTGAGGAGGATCTGTCCAAACTCGTCCGTCTGGAAGACGCCCAGGCTCTCGGCGTCCCGGAATATCTCAAAGGACACATTGGGCATGAGTTCCATGCTGCCCCGCTCATACTTGGTGATCCGCAGGCCGGGCAGCTCCTTGTTGATGATGGCGGCGGTGGATTCCTGCCCGGTCACGACCGCTACGGTCTGCACTGTGTCTGTCTCCGCGATCCATCCCTCAATACCTGCCAGTTCCCGGACCTCCCAGCCGCCGGGGGCCAGCTCGTCAAAGACGATGACGCCATTCCGGGTCTGGCCCGTCCGGGTTTCTCCGGCCTCAATGTGTTTGATTTGGATGGTAACACCGGAGAGGGCGTCGCCGGTGTCGCTCCGCTTCTCCACCCGCAGGGAGCCATAGGGAGCATTAGTGAAGGTCAGGGTGGCGGTTTTGTTATATTCCACATCCGCGTGCTGGGTGCGCTCCTCCGGGAGCAGGTGATACCGGGGCGGAATCTCCTCGGTCACAGTGTAGTGGCCCTCAAGGGTCAGAGGGATTACCACGGTCCCGTCTGGGCCGGTAGAGAAAGAGCCAACCTTGCGTCCCTCTGGATCGTACACAGAGAACACCGCGCCCTCCAGTGGGATTTTTGTGCCCTCCTCCAGCTTTACGATTTTCAGCGCGGTCTCATCCGGGTCGGGGTCCTGACCGTCATAATAGTTGCTGATAGCAGCCACATCCAGCCGTACATTGTTATCCAGGTCGCAGATATAATTTTGCAGGTCGCCGTACTTATCCTTCTCCTGGCAGACGGCATACATAGCGGAATATTGTGCCACGGCGGCAGACAGTGCAAGCTGGACGCTGCCGCTCTGGTCCTGGATGGATTCTGCGGGGTACAGCACCTTAAATTGAGCAGAATAGCCGTCCCCAGTTCCTTCCGCGGCAACAGCGGTCACATCCTGGTTGTCCATGTTGACGATCCGGGTGCCATCGGGAACGGCGGAGGGGTCCTGAAAGGCAACAGAAATGTCGTAATCGTAGACCCATGTCTCACTCCAAACTGTAAATACCTGCTGATAGTAGTCCTTACCATCAACTCTGACAGGATAGGCCACGGAATGGTCCGGGGTAGCCGTCATTTTGGGTGTGAGCATATAGTTGTAGGTGGTGCCGCGCTTGTAGATGTCCTTGGCAGCAGCCAGGATGCGGTTGCCAATGTCCAGTTCAGAACCGGAAAGGCCAGGGGCCACCTTTAAATTGTTGATGTCCCAGGTGGAAAGCAAATAACACCAGAGGGCCATCTTTGTGGCGTAATACGCCTGATACTTGTTATCCAAATTCAGTTCACCCAGACTGCGGTGGGGGTAACCGTTGGAGATAATACCCACCACCTTGGGGTCACTGGAGCGTTCCTCCGCAAGATACTTGATACTTTGGCCGGGTTCTACCTTTTGGGGAACGCCTTTGATATACGGATTCACGCAATAAGCCGGAACTTCTCTGGTAGTTCCATCGTTGCCCTTATACATGAAATAGGTATAATCCTGTTTCTTGACAGCGCCGTTGATGGACAGATAGCCCAGCTCATATCCGCCGTTATAAATGTCCACCTCGCCCAGTGCGGCCTCCACACTGTCAGCGGCAAAAGCCGAAGTAGGAATGATGCCCAGGAGTGTTACCAGAACCAATAACAGGAATAGCAGTTTTTTCATAAAGCCTCCTTCAAAATGGGCAGAAAGAGGCGTTGAACAATAAGCTGTCCATCACCTCTTTCCAGAAAGAATTTGATCAGAATTTAGAAATAATTAAAAAAATCGCAGAGCACTTCCAGATTTAGAAGATGCTCTGCGGTTAGTGTTCTACTGCTTGGACGCACCAGCGGTATGCCCGCTGATCCCGCACACAGGTAAACAACGTGATACGGTTGTCACTGGTAGTGGCTGTGTCGCTGGTGTCTGTCTCCAGTACCTTTTCCACGCTGACTACCTGATAGGTCCGTGTGCCCAGCTTGGTGGTCCAGGTGATCGAGTCCCCTGGCTCCAAGGTATGCAGGTCTCCAAAATCATCTCGGACCCCGCGGTTGTGACCCACAATACAGCAGTTGCCGTCCCAGACACTAGTGCCAGGGAAATGACCGGCCCCTTTAGCCAGAGTGTTGCTGTCTGTCCCTTCGTAGACCTTGGTAGACAGGCCGATGTCCGGGATCTTGAGTGTCCCCAGGTGTCCGCCGGAGTAGTAGAGATCGCTGGTGACGGCGGTATAGCCGACGTCCTGGCCAGAACTGTCCCCATTTCCTGTGTCGATCACAGGATAGTTGACGCTCCCTGTCTGGGACACCAGCCCGCCGCCATCCAGAGCGCCGGGGATGAGATTGGGCGTCAGAGGGTCGCTGCTGCCGGGGAGGTAACTGGTAGGTGTGCCAAATCCAGGCGGGATCAGGGCGGTGTTTTTACTCCTGTCTACATTGGGATCTTCCCATTCGTAGATGGTGTCATCGCTGGTAGGTCTGCCGAACAGGTAATCGTCTGGGGCCTCCATGGTATATTCCAGGGCGCTGGCCTGGCCCACACATAGGGCGCATAACATGGTGGCCAGCAGAAGTGCTCTCAGCTTCAGTTGAATCAGCTCCTTCCTTTATACCGCTTGAACAGGAAAACCCCACCTGCAGTCAGCAGGAGAATCGCACCGCCAATCAGGAGGGGCTGTTTGATGTCAAGCTCTGCCGTGGCCCCATTTGAGTTTTCGCTGGAAGGGGTATTTGTGGGGGCCGGGTCTGTCTGCTCCTCGGGAACCTCCATGCTGCCGAAAATGGCGGTATAGGTCAACACAGAGCAGTTGGTTTTGGAAACTTGGCCGGTATAGTCTGCCGTAACAGTGTAGCCGGTGGCATAGGTGCTGCTGGTGGTGCCGGTATATTTGGCAGTGGCGGTATAACGGGTAACAGTACCATCCGCCCCGGCTTCACTGGTCTCGTCCCACTGGACGTCTGCCAGAGTCAGGCTTTTCCCATTGTCCTCAATGCTCTTTGGAATCAAAGATAGATCCGCTTCCGAGAGATTGGGATAGGTGCGGGTGGCGGAGAGATCCTTTGTCCGGGTAGCATAACCGTCTGCCGCTACCTTGACAGTGGTATGATCCAGTGTCAGAGTGCCGGTATAGCCGTCCTCTGTGGTTACCTCCATCTGCGGCTCCAGACTCTGGAGGATCTTCTCCATATTGTTGGTCTCGCTGGCCAGAGTTTTGGTCTGGGTGATGGTCTGGATGTCCACCCCAACCTCGTCCTTCCGCGTCATATCCAGCAGATAATAGAGGCGGCCATCCCGCTCAAAATCCCCGGTGGGAATCTGGGATGGGTCATCTGCCAGGGACAGCTGGTACACTTTCTTGATCCTGGGGCTGTCTCCCTCCATATACTCCTCCACCGATGTGGGGTAGTAACTGGCACTCTGCTCCGGTTCAGCGGCCAGAGCAGGGACAGATGCCGCCAGGATCAGGGTCAGGGCGCACATCGTAGTCAAAATGCGTTTCATGCTGGATTCCTCCTACAACAATTTTTCTTTTGATTTGCCGGAAATCACATTGTCATTTCTTCTTTTGGAAATTGTCACCCCCTTTCCCGGAGCACATTTCGCTGCAGCAGATACTCATTCCAATCCTTTCCCTGTGGCGGAAGTTGTTGAGACACCTCATAGCCCTCTGCGGAGAACATTTCTCGGAGCTTTTGGGCTGCCTGCCGACCATGTTCATCGTTATCCAGGCACAGAATAATCCGGCGTATGTGTGGGTTGTCTCGCAGATAGGTCCGCAGTCCTCCTTCGTACAGCCCACACAGCGCCACCGCGTTGGAGGTCACTTTCCGGTGCAGGGTACAGAAGCTCATCAGATCGATTGGGGACTCAAAGACAAGAACGACGTCATTTCCCGGATCACAGCGAAGGCGGAATGCAATATCCTTATTGCTGCCTGGGACATCCCCCTTAAAGCTGCTGCCGTTCCAATCATAGGTTCCTCGTTGATTGGCAAATACCGGCGCTCCTGATTGGTCCCGGCCAGCAAAGACACAGTTGTGATGTTGGGCGTCCTCGTACAGCAATCCAGCCTCCACAAAGCCCCAGATCACTTGGGGTGCGATCCCACGCTTGCGGAGATAGGCAAACACCCTGCGGTGATCCACGTTGGCAGGGGGGAGGGTAAAGGGGACCTTTTCCTCCTTTTCCTTGGCCTGCCGCGGAGTGCTCACCGGGGGAGAGTCACGGGCGCGGCCATGCCAGGTCAGCAGGTACTCCACGGCCTCCGGGAAACTTTTGTTATAGAACCGCTGGAGGAATGTGATGGCGTCTCCGCCGATACCCTCTGAGTAGCGGAACCAGGTACGTCTGTCCTTGATCCGGATGCTGTCCATCTCCTGCGTGGTGTAGTACCTGCCGATCCGCTTCACCTGGTAGCCCAGGGAGATCAGCAGATCTGGAAGGTCCGTGTCTCGGACAGTGGCCATTTCAGCCTCTGTAAAACGAGTTTTTTCTGACGTTTGTATCATGTTCACCCCCCTTCTAGGAAAAACAAAAAAGGGGCCGGAGGACGCATCTGCTTGAGATGTGTCCTCCGGCGCCTTGCTTTGACTCCTTGTGTCATTGTTCGATGTCCGCTGTGCCTCTCTCCGCCTCCGTGCTGGCCTCGCTGGCGTCTGGGGTGGTACCGGCGGCTCCGCTGTCCTCCTGGGCCTCCTGCGGGGCCAGGCTGGCTTCGGCTTCCGCCAGCGCCCGCTCGATCAGGCCCAGGACGAAGTCCCGCTGGGTGAGCTTTACGCCAGTCCGAGCCGTTTCTCTGGCCAGATGGGTCTTGATGCGCTGGAAGAGTTCCTCGGGGATCTGGAATGCCATCGTTCTGCTGCCTGTCATGTTGGTTCCTCCATTCTCATCTTTCATCTTGTAGTATTCAGTGAGCAGTGCTGCGATGTACTGGCTGGTGGTCATCTCCAGGCGGTCTTTTTCTTCTGTTACCCGGTTGTGCAGGGCGATGTCGATTTGAGCGCATAGGTTTTTCTTGTCTGCCATGGTCTGCTCTCCTTTCCTCGTTTTGCAACGCAAGTATATCTAAAACCATGGCAGAAAGCTATTACCAAGACCACCAAGGAACCAAGGACAAAGCAAGCAATACCACCAACTGAAACAGCTATGTAATAAAAAGAGAGAAGCCCCCGTTGGCAGTTCGATTTGAACTACCAGCGGGGGCTTCTCTCGCTGTTTTCTCTTTGCTCAGAGGTTCGAATCACCCCACATCACGAAAATGACCTTTTGCATCTCCATCTCGGCTGGTGCTCGATATTTCCCTCTGAAACGGCTGAAACCCTTGCCGCAGCAAGGGTTTCAGGGGTTGCATCTTTTTCAGCAACCTTAGTTGGCGCAGCGGGAGGGATTCGAACCCTCGTGCGATTGCTCGCAAACTGATTTCG
>ENA-OROH01001315-OROH01001315.1-human-gut-metagenome-genome-assembly--contig:-NODE-1315-length-23717-cov-14.725129_pt1 | contig 23717 bp, 15 predicted proteins | sample MGYA00242125_ERZ509042 | MGnify/ENA primary metagenome ERZ509042 (study PRJEB26280, sample SAMEA2338738) | human gut metagenome | biome: human gut; feature: human-associated habitat; material: faeces... | reverse complement strand
GGGTCTGGTTATAATTTCTCACCTCACTAAACGTTACGAAATCAGGTTTCAAGCGAACTATCTCATTAACTATGGCCTCATAGCCGCCTTCTACTACGGTTCCTTCCTGCCATATATTCCATTGCAAAACCGTAAATTCCTTATCTCCTTTTCCATAGATTGAAAAAGGGAATAGCAAACACAATATACAAACAATCCAGTCTTTCATATCACTTATATTACAACAGCAACGAACTGTCTCCATAACTCAAAAAACGGAAATCATGACTGAGGGCATAATCATAGATAGTCCGCCAATGGCCTTTGACAAAAGCAGAAATCAACAGCAACAAGGTACTCTTCGGCTGGTGGAAATTGGTAATGATTCCACGAACAACTTTAAACTCATAGCCCGGAGCAATGATAATCTGCGTTGCTGTTACCAGTTTGTCGGCCTGATGTCGATCCAGATAATCCAATATATGTTGCAACGCTTCGGCTACCGGAATCCGGTTATTCTCTGTCTCATAAGGCATCCACTGGTTTACAACAAGCTCTTCGGATGTAGCATCCGGATGCGACGCTAATTTGACTCCTATATAATATAGACTTTCCAACGTACGAACGGAAGTAGTTCCTACAGCGATGATCTTTCCCAAATTCTTCTGGATACGCTCGATTGACGAACGGCGAACGGAAATAAACTCCGTATGCATCTCATGGCCTTCGATGGTTTCACTCTTGACGGGTTTGAAAGTTCCGGCACCTACATGCAAAGTTACTTCTTCCCTTCCGATGCCATGCGCATCCACATCTGCCAGGACTTCGGGTGTAAAATGTAAACCGGCAGTCGGAGCCGCTACCGACCCTTTTATCTTGGAATAAACCGTCTGATAGGTTACCAAATCGCTCTTCTCTGTTTCCCGATGCAAATAAGGAGGAATCGGAAGAACACCTGCTGCATCCAACAGATCAGCAAACGTATATTTCGGATTATTCCAGGTAAATTCAATCCGGTGACTATCGCCATGACTTTCTTTCTTTTCTGCCGAAAGAATCACTTCTTCTCCTTGAATGGTCACCTTTTTAATCAATAAACCGTCCTTCCACTTCTTCAGATTTCCAACCAGACAAATCCAGCTGCAACGTTCTGTCTGCTGAAAAATCAAAGCATAATCATGCGGTTCAGCCGGTTCCAGACAAAAGACTTCAATCCGTGCACCTGTTGCTTTCTGGAACAACAACCGTGCCTGAATTACCCGTGTATTGTTGTAAACCAGCAGCGAACCCTCGGGCAAATAATCGGCTATATGCTTGAATACACTTTCCGAAACCTGTCCGTCTTTATATAATAACAGTTTCGATTCATCCCGTTTTGCCAGAGGGAATTTGGCAATTCGCTCATCCGGCAGCGGATAATCATACTCTTCTATACGTATTTGCTGTGTCTTGTTACTCATCTTCCTGTTTTTTTATCCTGCAAAAGTACGAATATAGGCTGAATAAATACTTCCAACATCCGGTTTATTTCTAAAGTCCCAGCAGGAATAGATTTCAAAGAATATCTCGGCATCACTGAAAGTTTAACTCCAGACAATAAAAGAAATATCCCGGTGCTTTCTGATGAAAGAATTCTACTATCACACCCGGAAATACAGAAATAAATAGTACCTTTGTTCCATTAAGCAGAAAAATAGAATGAAACAATATCTTGATTTGCTCAACCGTGTACTGACAGAAGGCGTTCATAAGGAAGATCGTACCGGTACGGGCACAACCAGTATCTTCGGCCATCAGATGCGATTCAACCTGGAAGACGGCTTTCCGTTGCTGACAACGAAAAAGCTTCACTTGAAATCCATCATTTATGAATTGCTCTGGTTCTTGAAAGGTGATACCAACGTAAAGTATTTGCAGGACAATGGTGTGCGGATATGGAACGAATGGGCCGATCCGGATGGGAATTTAGGACACATTTATGGTTATCAATGGCGCTCGTGGCCCGATTATCAAGGAGGATCGATTGATCAGATCAGCGAAGCTGTCGAGACAATCAAGCATAATCCCGACTCTCGCCGTATCATTGTCAGCGCCTGGAATGTGGGAGATTTGGATAATATGAATCTGCCGCCCTGCCATGCTTTCTTTCAATTCTATGTGGCAAACGGACGATTAAGTTTGCAAATGTACCAGCGTAGCGCCGACATCTTTTTGGGTGTTCCGTTCAACATTGCTTCCTACGCCCTGTTATTGCAGATGATGGCGCAGGTAACCGGATTGAAAGCAGGAGATTTTGTTCATACATTAGGCGATGCCCATATCTATTCCAATCACCTGGAGCAGGTAAAACTCCAGTTGACGCGCGAACCTCGTCCGCTTCCGCGTATGGAATTGAACTCGGATGTCAAAAGCATCTTTGATTTCCAATATGAAGATTTTCATTTGATCGGTTACGATCCACACCCGCACATCAAAGGTGTTGTCGCTGTCTGATCAAATAAGAACATATAATAATTGTGTTATACTATGAGTACTATTTCTATTATCGCTGCCATAGCCGACAACAACGCTATTGGCAAGAATCAGCAGCTTCTGTGGCATTTACCGGCCGACATGAAGCATTTTAAGGAATTGACAACCGGTCATGCCATTATTATGGGAAGAAAGACATTCGAGTCACTGCCCAACGGTCCGTTGCCAGATCGTAAAAATGTAGTACTTACCTCTCTTCCTGAAGCAGGATTTGTAAACTGTTTCGCCTGCGAGTCCATGCGCGACGCATTAGACTTGTGCGAAAAGGAAGATGAGATATTCATTATCGGAGGAGCCTTGGTATATCGCCAGGCATTAAGCAAAGCAGACAAAATGTATATCACGCGTGTTCATCATGAGTTTGAAAATGCAGATGCTTTCTTCCCGGTAGTAAACTGGGACTTATGGGAAGAAGTAGATAGGCAGGAATTTCCGGCAGACGAAAAGAACGCTTATCCTTATACTTTCCTGACATACGTTCGTAAAGCATAAGTTTTACTCGAAATTAACACACTCTTTACAACTTTTTGCTCTTACTTTGTATCTTATATATAAAGAGAGAAATTCTGGTTTCGCACTTCGGGCGAAGCTTTAAATAGATAAGATATGAAGATAAGAGCATTTTTTATTTCCGTCCTATTAATCCCGGCTGCTGCCTTAACGACCTATTATGCAGCTGCCCGTCAGAAAAGTCCGTCGGAAGTCATTCAGACGCTTGTGCAAAAAATGCACAATGAACTGGAAAAAGATGTGGATAAATTTCCGGATCTGATTCAGGAAACGACCGAATATACCCAACAGGTTCAGGATTCGGCTACCGCATCCCTCTTACATTCACTGCTGGCCGAGATGTATCAGTCCTATTATAACCAAAATGGATGGACGATTCACCAGCGTACACCACTACAAGGTTATGTTCCGGAAGACATACGGGAATGGACAGCCAACCTGTTTGAAGAAAAGATAAAGGAAGAACTGAGGCAATCCTTATCTCCGGTTCTGACACTCCAGAACACACCGGCCGAAAAATATGCCCAGGTGATGGAATTAGGAAAGGACGCCCGGACATTGCGCCCAACCTTATATGATTTCCTGTTGCAACGGGCGATCGACATACAGGCCGACGATACCTATTATCAGACGTGGTTACAATTCCGGAAGACACAAGTAAATCCAAAAGCCGAAACTTTAGTAGCTTTGGATTACCTGCAATACCAATACCGGAAAGGAGAGAAAACGGGAAGTACGTACAAACAGTCGCTCGATTCGTTATTAACTCATACGACTGATCCGGAATCCCAGCTGGAAATACAGCTGAACCGCCTGGATTGGTTACAGCAAGAACCGTATTATTATCAGAATAATGCCCAGCAGGATTCGGTACGTCAAATCGTTTATGACTTCTGTCAGCAGCAAGTCCAGGCATTTGCTGCTTATCCGCGGGCTAATGAGTTCAAGAATGCTATCGAACAGATGGAGCAAGCTTCTATCTCTATCCAGCATAAGAATCAGGTTTATCCGGGAAAAGAACAAGAACTCAAAATCCGCTATAAGCATGTAACGGAACTCCGGGTGAAAGTGTATCAAAACAAGGCTGCTACGGTAACGGCCTTACGTCAGGGAAGCAAAGACAATACGGCTTACTACGGAAAGCTCGTCAAAGAGATGACCGTCCGTTTGCCCCAGGTTTCTCCTTTGCTGACAAAAGATACAACCTTGCTTATTCCGATGGAACAACCGGGCTTGTTTATGTATGAAGTATCCACAACCGATAAAAGTCTGACAAACCGTGCGCCGTTTAGTGTAAGTCGCTTGGCTCTTACCTATCGTCCGAATGCGGAAGGTATACTGGAAGTGTTTGTAACCGACTTTGAAACGGGGAAACCACTGGCGGATATTCCGGTGATCTGTTATAATACTACCATGCAATGGGAAGTAAAAGAACTGGCAACTGTCAAGACAGATTCCAAAGGTTTTATCTTGCTTGCCGTTAAAAACCGGAATCAGATTGATGCAGTCCGTCCGGTTCTTCCTCAGGATACAGCGGCTTTACTGACAGGTATTTCAGCTTCATACCGACAGATGACCGGCAACAAGCCGCAAACGTATGTCTCCCTGTTTACAGACCGGGGTATTTACCGACCGGGACAAACGGTGGCCTTCAAGGGAATTGTCTATACAGACGATAAAAAGCAGTTAACAGCCAACGAAGGTGAAACAATTTCGGTATCCCTGTGCGATGCCAATTACAAGGAAATCGCCCGGAAAGAATTTACGACCAACGCTTTTGGCTCTTTCCATGGTGAATTCAGTTTACCTCAACAAGGATTGAACGGGAACTTTACCCTGGTAACAGATAAAGCCTCTGCATCTTTCCGCGTAGAAGAATATAAACGTCCTTCGTTCCGACTGGATATCGAACCGATAAAAGAGGAAGTCAGCTTCGGAAATGAAGTGCAGATTCAGGGAAAAGCCGAATCGTTCTCAGGCGTAGCGTTGCAAGAAGGAAAAGTAGAATGGACCATCACCCGCCGTCCGTTCTGGTTACGGGCATATATGCCTAATCCGTATAACCAAAGTTATGAACAAGTAGCCCAAGGAACAGCCGATGTTAATCAGAAAGGGCAATTCCAATTCACCTTTGTTCCGGAAAGAGAGCAGACCGATTCCGACCACCCGGTTTGCCAGTCGTATAAAGTAAAGGCACGCCTGACCGACAGTAAAGGCGAAACGCAGGAAACATCGTATGTCTTCTCGGTAGGAGATGCAGGCATCGTGCTTTCTCTTCAACTCAATTACTGGCAGGAAAAGGAAAAAGCCGAAGCGAAAGTCATCGCACAAACCCTCAACGGAGAAAAGGTAAAGGCACAAGGTTCTTATACCCTCTATAAACTGACTGAGAAGAAAGAGCCGAATACCGGTTCAATCACTTACGAGACGGATTCGATTTTGGCCGTCGGACCTTTCTCTACGGATCAAACCCTTACGGATGCCTTCAAGAATCTGGCATCCGGACGATATCGCTTACAAGTCAACTCGATGGATCAGAAAGGAGTGAAAGTAAAAGCAGAAGGTGATTTCATTTTATACAGTCTGCAAGATCGCCACATGCCGGTATTTATATCTTCCTGGATGCCGGAAGGAAATTATGAAGCGCTTCCGGGAGAAACCATCGATGTCTATTTCGGTACTTCCGAAAGTCCGGCATACGTCATATATGAACTCTTTGCCTCCAACGGAACCCGTATTCATCGGGAACTCGTTTCTATGCGGAATGAGAACCGGGCATTCCCGGTATTGTACCAGGAATCGTATGGCGAAGGCATGACCGCTTCTTTCTCTTTCGTCAAAGGTGGCAAGCTGTATAGTAATAGCTGTTCCATCGTTCGGAAAGAACCGGAGCGGAAACTGACATTCCATACGGAAACATTCCGGGATCATCTGCTACCGGGAAATCAGGAAAACTGGAAATTCCGACTGGTAGATGCTGATTCTTCGGCTGTTCAGGCGGAAGTTCTGGCCAGTATGTATGATGCTTCTTTAGATCAGATCCGACCTTTCCGCTGGTATTTTACCCCTCAACGGCATGTATCTATCTGGAGAAGTTATTTCCAGACCGGACTTTCTTTCCAGACCCAGAACCGTTCGCAATACGCAGAACTGTCTTTGCAGGATGTTCCGGCTTACAGTTACGACCAGATGTACCAGGCCTGGACGGAAATGCTGCAACAGAATCTGCTGTTCTATGCGGCATCGTCGACCAGATCCTTGACTGGTGGATTGAAATCACGGGTTGCTATGGCGAAATCATCCGCCAATGCTGTAGAAGACATACAAATAACTGAAGACAGTGCCGTATTGAGCGAACCGGAAGTAACAAGTACAGATGAAATCATGGAAGAAGAAGCCATCGCAGCTCCGGCACCCGCCCAGACAGAAACCGTTTCCTTCCGGGAAAACTTTGCCGAAACGGCGTTCTTCTACCCGGTATTACAGACCGATGAGACCGGACATGTTTCCTTCAACTTTACCGTTCCGGAAAGTAATACTACCTGGAAACTGCAATTACTGGCACATACAGAAGACTTGAAATACGGGTATTTGTCGAAAGAAACCGTTTCAAGCAAACCGATTATGGTTTCACCTAATTTACCCCGCTTCCTACGAAACGGAGACGAAGCCGTTATCTCAACACAGATCATCAACCAGATGGCAGAAGCTATCCAAGGAAAGGCCAAACTGGAATTATTCAATCCGGAAACCGAAGAAATCTTGTTGCAGGTAGAAAAGCCGTTATCGCTGACAGCCGATGAAACCGGAACGATACAATGGAATTTCCTGGTAAAAGACTGGGATAAACTGGGTGTAGTGGGTTGTCGTATTCAGGCTGTCGGTGCAGCCGGCAGTGATGGTGAACAACACCTTTTACCCGTTCTTTCCAATCAAACGTTAATCACGGAAAGTATTCCTTTCTATCTGACTGATCAAAAGGAAATAGCCTTCAAACTTCCGAAACAAGCCATTATGAATCCATATCGAGTTACCTTCGAAGTTAGCAGTAATCCGATCTGGTATGCCGTACAAGCTTTATCCACATTAAACGAGCCGAAGCAGGAAGATATTCTGTCTTGGTTCAATGTTTATTACAGCAATACGTTATCTGCTTATATAGCCCAGGCTCATCCGCGCATCAAACAGGTAATCGACCAATGGAAAGCTGCCGGAGAAAATACGGAAACGCTTCTTTCCAACCTGGAAAAGAACGAGGAACTGAAGACAATCTTATTGGAAGAAACACCTTGGGTGCTGGATGCTGCCAACGAGACCGAACAGAAACAGCGCCTGCAATTGCTGTTTGATACCAACCGGACTGCACAAGTACGGGAAGAAGCCTTGCAACAATTACTGAAACAACAGCTTCCGAATGGTGGCTGGAGCTGGATGAAAGGTATGCCTGCCAGCCGACATATCACCTTACAGATTCTGAAAGGTATGGCACAACTCATTCAGTTGAATGCCGTATCCTACAACCAGACAGAAAAGGAAATGCAAATGAAAGCCCTTCGTTTCCTGGATCAGTCCATACAGGAAGATTACGAACAACTGTTGAAGATAAAAGGAAAACCCACGGCTATTCCAAGCGACGATCAAGTAGAATACCTGTTTGTCCGCAGTTTCTATCGGGATATTCCAGAATTGGGTGAAGCCCGCGAAGCCATCCGTTACTACACCCGGCAGGCAGCAACGAACTGGAAAGAATACGGATTGTACAGCAGGGCAGCCATTGCTTGGCTCATGCATCAAAACGGAAAGAAAGAAACGACACAGGATATCGTTGCGTGGTTCCGGAAGACGGCAACCGATCATGCCGAGAAAGGTATGTATTGGGCCAACAACCGGAATACGTTTGCATCTAACCGGAGTGCCATTGAGACGCATTGTCTGATCATGGCTCTCTTCCAGCAGACAGATCCGAATCAGGAACAGACCGACCGGATGAAACAATGGCTGTTGAATCAGAAGCGAACCCAAAACTGGGAATCAGTTCCGGCAACACAAAATGCCATCTATGCCTTGTTACTGACGGGTAATTCGTGGATAGAAGAAACGAATGTCTGCCACATCCGTCTGAATGATGCGACTTGGAGTACCACTGATGGTGAAACAGGCACCGGTTATCTGAAAGTGAATCCGACAATCACCCAGCTTACCTCCGTGAAGAGTCCGGTTGTCCGTATCCAGAAAAGCGGAAAGGCTCCGGCTTGGGGTTCCATCTATATCCAGTATTTCGCCCCCTTAGAAGAAGTAGAAAAGCAAAAGGGTGTATTGAATGTAGAGAAGAAACTGTTTGTGGAAACAAACGAATCAGGTAAGAGAGAAATTCGTCCGGTAACCGAAGAACAACCGTTGAAAGTGGGAGATAAAGTCATCGTCCGTCTGACCGTCCGTTCCGATCGTGATATGGAATACGTATTCCTGAAAGACTTGCGTGCCGGTTGTTTCGAACCAACCCAAGCACTTTCCGGCAGCCAATACCGGGATGGCATCTGGTATTACCGTTCATCGAAAGACCTTTCCGAGAACATCTACATCGAACATCTGCCACAAGGTACGTTTGTCTTGGAATATCCGGTCGTTGTCTCCCGGAGTGGTTCATACACCGGCGGTATCAGCACCATTCAATGCTTGTATGCACCCGAGTTCATCAGTCACACCGAAGGCAACCGACTCCGAGTAACTGAATAATCGCAGACACCGGCTATTCTTACTGCATAACCTTTCAAAACAAACGAGAATCGAAAATGAATCCAAAGGGAAACATTTCCGATTCTCGTTTATTTCTTTGGGGAATGATTGGGGCTTTGTCTATGATAATTTATCTACTTTAAAATTCGTATCAAGAACTATCGACTGCATAATCAATGCCTATTTATAAGGTGTACGTTCATGCAAATGACGAAAGTTCTCAACTTTCTCATCGTTCAATTCTCCAGTCGTCCATAAACGATTTATTTCTTCTTGTGCTTGCTGCGCAAAATAATCAGAAATAACTTTGTTTAAATCAGCAAGAGATTCCGGAGTTCGAACAAACGACATCATCTCTAGCAATTGCATCTGGGCTTGATTAAATTCGGTAAATTCCATAATACATCTCAGATTGAATTTCTCAAAGATACGATTTTCTTTTTATTCCAATCGAATCCGGTTTATTTTTCCTCATAAAAATGCACACTACCTATAAACAAGCTATTTGCGTGAGCGTGCTGCAAATGTGCTGCAAATATGAAAATAAGCAACGATAAGCAAACACGCACTCAACTGCTGCAAAGGTAGTATTTTTACTTGTAAATGCCTTAAAGAAATGAACATTTTCTTTAGAACCAAAATAAGTCAATCACAAAAACACATGATGAAATGCCACAAAAACTACAAATAAAGCACATCAAAAACTACAAATGAAATGTATCAAAAATTACAAATAGATTACAACAAAAACTTAAAATACGTTTGGTAGTCAGAGTAAAATGAGTACCTTTGCAACATAAAACAAGAATCGAATATGGCATATCTAAATAGAGTCTTTGACGTGCGACTTAAAGCGCACCTTAAAGCAATGGGAGCAGTGCTCATTGAAGGACCAAAATGGTGTGGAAAGACAACCACTGCCAAGCAGTTGGCCAATAGTGTTATTAGTTTACAAGATACAGATCATCGTGAAGAATATTTGGCTACAGCCATTACCAAGCCCTCGTTCTTGCTGGAAGGGGAAGTTCCTCGCTTGATAGACGAATGGCAAGATGCCCCAATGCTGTGGGATGCAGTGCGTACAAAGGTTGATGAGCGTGGTTTGCCTGGTCAATTCATATTGACAGGGTCTAACGCTGTTGACGACGGTAAAATCCATCATAGCGGAACAGGGCGTATTTCTCGGATGGAGATGCTGCCCATGAGCCTGTGGGAATATGGTGAATCTAATGGCTGCGTGTCATTGATGGAGATGTTTGACAATCCTCAAGAAGAAATCTTCGCTACCTCGGAACTAAAAATGGAAGAAATCATATTTGCTGCATGCAGAGGAGGTTGGCCAGCAACATTGAATTTAAGTGATGACAAGTCAAAATTGCTTGTTGCCAAAGAGTATGTAAAGTCTGTTTATAAAAATGACATATCACACATAGATGGGGTAAAGAGGAATCAGAAGTTGGCGCACCTGATAATGAAATCATACGCACGCAACATCTCTACATTGGCGAAAACCACATCCATATTGGCAGACGTTACCGCTGCTGATGATGTAGAATGTACCAGGCCTACGCTTGAAAGCTACATCGATGCATTGGAAAAACTGTTTGTCATTCAAAACATAGAGGCTTGGTGCCCTTCCATAAGGAGCAAGACAACAATCCAAAGCAGACCTAAACGAGCGTTCTGTGATCCATCAGTTACAGTCGCATCACTCAACCTGTCACCAGAATCCTTGAAGACTCAATTAAAGACATTTGGCTTTATTTTTGAGCAAATGTGCGCACGAGATCTTAGGGTGTATTCAGCTTCTCACGATAGCCGCCTATCATACTATCGTGACCGCTACGGACTGGAAGCCGACTTGGTGCTTCATCTTGACGATGGACGCTACGCTCTTATAGGATGTAAGCTTGGCAGCCGTGAGATAGAAGAAGGAGCCAAACATCTTTTGGAAATCAAACGACTCATTCAAGTGTATAATGAGACAGAAAAGCAGGTGCCGTTGCGTGAGCCCGACCTGATGATTGTCATGACAGGTGGCAGCATGGCTTACACACGCCCAGACGGAGTCAAAGTAATACCGCTTGCTTGTTTGAAAGACTAAAAAATAGAATATAATATGGGAACAGCATTACTAGCACTCAGCTTCTGCGCATTGTCACTCGTCCTTGCCTTGTTTGTGGGCATATCGCCCATAAGCGACAAGGTAAAGATTAGGTTCATGTATGTCGGTGATGCGCTGTCGTTGATGGCAGTGCCAAGTGCAGCCAAGCCGACCTCATGACTTATGCCAGCTCCGCTTTCTTCAAGATTGGCAAGAAACGTAAGAACATTGCATGGTTTCTGAGACCAATAGAATGATAGTCCGCGATATTCCGTTATTATAAACTCTCATTGATTATCAACGTGTTATCTCTATTTGATGTTTTGTGGCATGCCATTGAATATCCATGACTCAAACAGTTTGTTTACGCATTGTTTACGCAGAAATCGGAAGAATTCTCTTATCCCACACAAACACTTTATTCAGAGGCTATAAATCCAAACTGTTTTCTTTGAGCAAGAAATCGAAAAGCCCAATTGTAAGAATACCTTCTTCATTTCGACGGGGCATGATGTGGTCTTTAACAATGATAATCTTCTTGAAAGAGTCATCTATGCTCATCAGTGATCGGGATTCTTGTATCTCTTTCTCCCTATCCGGAATTGACAAGGCTGATTGTACATAGTACTTTTTACTGCCGAGACTGGCGATAAAATCCACCTCCAGTTGGATGCGGCCCCACTTGCCGTTTTTGTCTTGCTTCTTTATTTCCACCATTCCGACATCCACACTATAGCCACGTGTGATAAGCTCATTATAAATGATGTTTTCCATTATATGCGTCTCCTCTTGTTGGCGCATATCCAGAATGGCATTTCTCAAACCTATATCTGAGAAATAGTATTTGGAGAGTGTATTGATATATTTCTTACCTTTTATGTCGTAGCGGATGGCCTTGTTTAGAAGGAACGATTCAGACAAGTAATTGAGATAATTTGAAATGGTCTTATTTGAGATATTGACATTCTTTACACTTTTGAAGGTGTTTGATAGTTTTGTCGGATTGCATGGCGAGCCAATGGAAGAAGCCATAATGAGCACCAATTCGCGCATTTCGTCTTCGTTCTGTACCTTATGCCTCTCTATAATATCAGCCAGATATACTGTTTCAAACAAGTTTTTAAGATATCCTATTTTCTTCTGCTCTGTGTCAAATGACTGGATAAGGGGCAAACCACCATAGGTGTAATATTCACGCCATGCGTCTTGTTTATCACCTCCAATGGCAGAATAGAATTCGGAAAAAGACAGTGGATTCACATGTACCGTTTCGCCTCGGCCTCGGAACTCTGTGGGTATATCTGATGATAGGAAGTGAGAGTTACTGCCTGTTACATAGGTGTCAGCATTATCAATATGACGGAAACTGTTCAATACATCCACGAACTCATCCATCAGTTGCACTTCATCTATAATGATGTAGTACGGCTGACTATCCTTAATCCTATCATGAACATAATGGAGCATTGTATCAGGATTTCGTAGCTCTTTGTTCAAACGGTCTTCAAGATCAATGCGGATGATATGGTCTTTAGCCACTCCATTATCCAACAAATAGTGATAGAATAAAACATTCAGCAGATATGATTTACCACATCTGCGGATTCCGGTAATCACTTTGATAAAGCCGTTTTGCTGGCTATCTATCAACTGCTTAAGATATCTGTCTCTTTTTATCTCTTCCATATCATTCCTTATTTTTGCCAATATTGGCACTTTTTGGTAATGCAAAGGTAGCAGATTTAATTCATGTCGCCAAGCCATCACGACTAAAAAATGCCAATTCTGACATTTTTTAGTCGTGCAAGATAGCATGTACACGGAATTCTTGGCAATATTGCCACTTTTCCCTTGTATTAGATAGTGTACGACTCGTTTTCAAGTTTAATTTATGCTTCTACAACAGGTATTTTACCGCGTGCCTTGCCGTCCCATGGCAGGGGCAGCAGAATTTCACCATTGCCATGCAGTCTTTTTCTGTAACGAGGTATCTTAATATAGAAATTGCATACTCATTGCCCTAAACATGGATATAGAAGAACTGATAAACCGAATTAAAGAAGGTGACAATGCAGCCCTGAAAACATTATATGAGACATACTCTCCGATGATGAGAAATGTATGTGTCAATATAACAACCAATGAAGACGAGGAGCTTGTGAATGACCTCGTCCAGGTGGCGTTTATCCGTGCTTATTATTCTATCTTCCAACTCCGGGATACTTCAAAGTTTGGAGAGTGGGTGGCTACAATTACGAAAAATGTGGCTTTGAAACATCTGGCACAGAAACGAAAGATGCCACTGGTTCCTTTTTCGAGTACTATGGAAGAGGAAATGGATAATGGTCATGCCGTATCTTCCGATTCGCTATTGGCTGAGAAGGATTTGCTTGAGTTGATAGACCAGTTGCCTAAAGGATATGGACGAGTGTTTAGAATGTCGGTTATTGAAGGCTACTCGCATCAAGAAATAGCCGAAAGATTGGGCATTGAGCCACATAGTTCTTCGTCTCAACTATCAAGGGCTAAGGCCATGTTGCGCAAGATTATCAACAGAAGGGGCATGGGGCTTGTTATATTGGTGTTGGTATGCACTCCTCTTGGCATATATTGGCTCATAAACAAAGGTAAGGACAATGTACAAAAGGCCAATATAGCCAGCGAAAAGAGATATCCAATTAGGCAAGCAGGAAAGGAAGAGCCTCACTATGCAGTGAATGTGGCTTCTGCTAATTCTGTTGCAGAGGTACGCCGCAATAGATGCGGTGTATCATCGATTATGCCGCCTGTCGAAATTCTATCTAAGGATAGTACATATACTCCCATGGATTCTGTATCGCATAAGTTAGTGGCGGTGGAAAATAATGATAGCATTTTACCTGATACATTCAAACTGCCCTGCATAGAAACAGAACATCACCTTGCAACAAACAGGCAAACGGGCAAAAAGCACCAATGGCAGTTGCTTGCGACTGGTTCTCTTGGCTCGGATTTTGCTCAGAATGGTTATAGAATGTTTGTGGGCAACACTGATGACGATATTACTGATGGGCCTCCCCCCTCTGCTCCTAAAACATTCACAACTTGGGAGGAATATTATCAATATCTGCAGCGGACTGGGCATGACGGTATGTCGGAGGAGGAAAAGGCTCTCATGGAAATAGCCAAGAACAACAAGGGTAAAATAGAGGAGCATGAACACCACAGCAAACCAATTACCTTTGGACTTTCTGTAACAAAATCATTCGGGAAGAAATGGAACCTGGAGACAGGCTTGCAGTATTCTTTGCTGAAGTCCGACTTCACGTTAGGCGAAGGTGCGTATTACCTCTATCGAGACCAACAGGTGCATTACTTGGGAATACCTTTGCAGGTGTCGTATAAATGGCTTGATGTCAAGAATTGGTCTGTTTACTCTTCGTTGGGCGGTGCCCTGCATATACCTATATATGGTAAAACAAGCGAAAGATATGTTGTAGGAAACGTTACACCATATACGAACGATTGGCACGTCACGCCTTCGCTGCAATGGAGCATTGGCACAAGTATCGGAGTGCAATATAAATTTGCTCCTAAGTGGGGTGTCTACATAGAACCTTCGTTTAACTGGTATGTGCCAAACGGCAGCTCTATCCATACAACTTGGACTGAAAATCCGTTCTCTTTCACTATACCTTTCGGCATCAGGTTTACATGGTAATGCAGTCTTTAGAACTTTTGTTGCCTCTTATTGACAGAAGCACAAACGTTTCAAAAGACAAAATGTACAATACTACAGACTACCTGCGCAATGGGGTTCTATACCTCAACAATATTCTTCGCCCCCGGCATAAGAAGCTGAGCACACTGATGATTTATTCCACAACAAAATGCCAATCGCGCTGCAAGCATTGCTCTATTTGGCAAAAGCCTGAAGAGCACTTGTCGTTACACGACATTCAGAAGATTATGGCAAGCCGATGTATCACCAAAAACACTGTTGTGGGATTGGAAGGCGGAGAGTTTATTCTCCACCCTGAAGCCACTGACATCATGGAGTGGTTTATGCACCACCACCCTAACTACACGCTATTGTCCAATTGCCTCAACCCCAAGAAGGTTATTGATGCTGTGCGTAGATACCGTCCCCGCCATCTGTATGTGTCGTTGGACGGTGACAAAGACACATACAAAGCAATGAGAGGTTGCAATGGTCATGACAAGGTGGTAGAAGTGGTTGAGACCTTGAAAGATGAGGTTCCCGTTTCTTTGATGTTCTGCCTTTCTCCATGGAACACCTTCAAGGATATGGACTATGTGATACGTGTGGCAAGGAAATACGAGGTGGATATCCGCATCGGCATTTATGGAACGATGGATTTCTTCAACACTACAGCCGATTTGCTCCAAGCCGACATGAGCAACTTCATACAAAGCATTCCTGACAATATTCATGAGACAGAAGAAAATTTCGACTTTGTAGCTTTGTATGAAGAGTGGAGAAACGGCCATCTGGAACTGCGATGCCAAAGCATATTCAGCGAACTGGTCATTCATTCTAATGGCGATGTGCCGTTGTGCCAAAATCTGGGCGTAAAACTCGGCAATATACATGAGAACTCTTTGGACGAGATATTTAACTCTCGCCAAGCCGTCCATGTACAATGCCAGCATTCCAAGAGTTGCAATGCCTGCTGGATTAACTTCCATCGCAAGTATGACATCATCTTGTTGCGCAACTTCGAGAAAGTCTTTACCAAGAGAATGATAGAATGGTTCTACGGCAAATATCAATGGACAAGCAATCAGGACGTGACCTACAAACAATACATGAAACGGATTATCAGAAGATGAGATACACAAAGCAATTAATCGACCGCTACAAGCACTCTCGAAGCACCAGTCTTTTAAGGCACAATTATCTCGGCAAATACGCATTTGTCGGAATAGGCAATCATAGCATGAATAATCTGTATCCTGTGCTTGCCTTCCTGCATGTGCCCTTGAAATACATTTGCTGCAAGTCCGCTAATAAATTGCCTTTGATAGAAAGCGCTTACCCTGGTGTGCATGCCACCACTTCCTTGCAGGAAATACTGTCTGACAAAGATGTTAAAGGCGTTTTTGTCTCAGCTGCTCCACAAGCGCATTTTGCAATAGCCACAGAAGTGCTGAAGAGCGGCAAGGCACTATTCATCGAAAAGCCCCCTTGTCAAAGCTTGGAAGAGTTGGCACAGCTGATGGATTTGCAAAAGGAGCATGACACCATAGTGGAAGTTGGACTACAAAAGCGGAACTCGCCAATCATGCGCATTTTGCAGAAGGAGTTGAAAAAGAGCAAAGGTGCTGTATGCTATAATCTTAAATATCTTACAGGTGCCTATCCTGAAGGTGATGCTTTGCTCGACCTCTTTATCCACCCATTAGATTGCATGACATATCTATTTGGCGAAGCCCAAGTAAAATCTGCGGCAAGTGTTGAAAATCACACCCTGATGCTCATTCTTGAACACCATTGTGCCACAGGCATTCTTGAACTGTCGACGGGTTATTCTTGGAGTGATGCAAAAGAACACTGGACCATAAACACAGACAGAGGGGTTTATGAGATGGATCAATTTGACAACTTAACTCTTCGGCACAAATCAAGAATAATAATGGGAATACCGATGGAAAAAGTGTTTCCGTGTGGAAAGACAACCGTCAGTCTGCTTGAAAGGAACAACTTTGTACCATTGCAAATGAATAACCAAATTGTGTTCCAAGGCTATTATGACACGATAAAGGGTTTTGTAGATGCCGTGGAGGGGAAGAAAACATGTGCATTATCTTCATTGGAACACCTAACTCACACCTACTCTTTGATAGAGAACATACGAGCACTGATATAATAACGGCAGAATTATCTTTTTCCCTTTAACGATTAAAGTCCCACCCGCATATATACTATATGTTGATGGGACTTGTCGTTTTGATTATATGGTTGCGGAGTTTCGCAGCGCATCATGACGCAAAGATACCCAACTCAAACAGTATGTTTGCACAGAATTTAGGGAGTGAGCAGAACTTCTAACAATTCATTGGCAAGTCTGTTGTCTACCACTTTTATCACATTGTCATCTTCTGTTGCATAGCCAAGAGCATTTATAGCACCATACCATACGATAGCTTTGTCTATGATAGTTGTGCACAGTTTTACTTCCGGCAATATTCTTACAGATAATCCTCTTTGCAAAAGGTATTCTGTTTCAGGGTTACTTGCTGTCGTGATAATAAGAACTTCGATTCCAATATGAGCCAACTCGCTCAACTGATTGACCAAAACATTACGCTCTACCCTATATAACTTGGGAGAAGAAACAACGATGGAGTGCTTGGCATCTCTTATACTTGAAGCGTAAGGACGGAAAAATGTTTTACCGTTGAATATCTGCTCCTTACTAACAGGTATGCCTATTTCTTTCACATTGTCAAACAATGTGGGTGAATGTCGGGAAATGATTTTATATCCAATAGAAGCATAACCCTTCAGTCGCTTCTTGTACATATTGTCGCAGACAGGCTCATGAATGTCAATGTAATCATAGATGCACACATCTGTCTTTCCCTCGTTTTCACGGTGCAGTCGGCCCGCATATTGGGCCACAAGACCTTTCCATGAAATGGGCAGAGCAAGGAAAAGGGTGTCAAGACGAGGATAGTCAAAACCTTCGCCTACATATTTTCCCGTGGCAACTATCGCCAAAGGTTCTTCGTTGGGAATCTCATGCAGGTGTTGCAGCGTCTCCCGTTTTTCTTTCGTGCTTCCTGTCCCTGTCAATGTCACAACATTCTTCACTTTTCCCCTCAACTTTTCGGCTAATATAGTGACATGTGCAGTTCTGCTGGTCAGAATGATTGGCGTTCTTCCAGCTTCAACAGCCTTACACACATCTTCTACTATGAGCGTATTGCGTATTTCGTCTTCTGAAAGCAACTGATACAATGTCGTTATAGACTGTTTGTCATCAGTAATGGAACGGTATGATGTGAATCGAGGAATGAGATGCCTCTCAAATGTCTGTTTCGCTATCTGACTTTTTGCATCGGCAGAGAAACGAATGGGACCACATTGCATGAAAATGACAGGTTGATGTCCATCTTTGCGGATAGGGGTTGCCGTCAGGCCGTAAATGGTATGTGCCTTTACGCCCTTCAGCACATTCTCAAATGTCACTGACGACACGTGGTGACATTCATCAACTATTACCATTCCGTAGTTTTCAACAAAAGGCTTTACGCTATCGCCATCAAGACATGACTGGATGAGCGCAATATCAACAATGCCGTGTAGTGAGTTGCCAGTAGAGTCGAGACAACCTATGGGAGAGTATTTCTTGCGGCGGCCACGCTTCTTCGGCACTGGTGGTTCTACATAGTCAATGTTCAAGAACTCCATCAACCGTTCATGCCATTGGGCAAGCAATGCCTTTGAATGGACGAGAATGAGAGTGTTCACCTTTTTCCGGGCAATAATAGCTGCAGCCGTGACCGTTTTTCCAAATGCCGTAGTAGCATGAAGCACGCCATTGCTGTGCATTAACAATGCGTTGATAGCTGCCAGTTGTTCTTCTCGTTCTTTGCCTTGGAAAGAAACAGATATAGGCGTACCGAGGTTGGTCTCGTCAACAATATTATATTTTACTCCATTCTCGTTGAGGAAAGAAAGTATTGCATCTTCACAACCACGAGGCATGACGAGATAGTCGTCTGTGATATCAAAACACGAGATAATGCGAGGTGTGGAATATGTGGAAAGTCGCAGTGCCTGCTTGCTATAAAATTCAGGGTTCATGAATGATGCTATTCTTTTAAGGTGATTCAGAACTTTTGCCGAAACAGCCTTTAACGGAATGTAAATCTTATCGGCCTTGGTGATTTCAATTTCGGAATAAAAATCGCCCTTGGAAATATCTTGCGGCATAGGAGTAGCCCAAGGCTTGCTCTCACTTGAAGTTGTGAGTGCCCCAAGTTCTTCACAGACATGTAGGTTTAGCAGCATGTCAACTTCTGTATACTTCACCTTGTTGATGTTATAAAGGAAGGCCCACTGATCTTTGTACGCCAGGAAATCGTCATCTACGAAAACACTATTCCGTCTTTTACGAGCCTGTCCCTGCAATGGCAAGGCGACCAAGTTGCCAAAACCTCCTTCGGGCATTCGGTCTTGGTTGGGGAAAAATCTGTCGTATGAATTGAAGGACATACGACCATTATGCCGCATAGCCTCTGTAAGGATGGCATTCCCTAATCGTCTTGCTTTGAAAGCCGGAATTGGCTCCTCAAAGAAAATCCATACATGGGCACCATTACCTGAGCGCGAGCGTTCTATGGCATAAGGAATATTCCATTCTTTGCATACTCCTACAAATGCAAGAACATCGTCTTTATAGCTATGATTACAGCTCTTGTCATCGAAATCGGTGCAAAGAAAGGCGCAGTTGTTGTCGGGCATGATGGCATACAGTCCGATAACATCACAACAGTTTTCGTCCTTGCCCTCCAAATGACGATAGAGGTCTTGATAAGTGAGTGGCGCAAAATGCCTGTTAGGACAATCTGAACATTTGAATTTCTTTTTTTCGCATACGCCTCGCCTCCATTCATTGATACAGACAGGTTGGTAACCGCTTTTGCCAGTTGTTTTGCTGAACCATCTTCGCGCAAACACATCTTCTCTACCCTTGAACAAGGAATGAAAAATGGCGACACGTTCTTCTATGGAAAGTTTGACAGATGGGAGAGTGATGGGGGAATATGCAACAACCTTCTCCTCCACATGCTTGGGCTTATATTCAATGCCGTGCGCATACAGAAGCGATTTCAACACCTCATTCTCTTGGCGAAGAACCTCATTCTGCTGGAGGAGATGGTTGTATTTCTCTTGAATGTCTTCCATAATAAGAGTCTGTTTTGAGGGTTTATACACGGAAACCTCACGGAATTTTTCTGAAATAAAAAATTTTCCGCAAGCTCACCAGCGACTGTAATAGACTGATTGTCAGCACAAATACATATTACATACGTAGACTTAGCTTATACCTCACGGAAAAGTGCTTGTAACCTCACGGAATTTAACTATTTTTCCGTGAGGTGCCATACGGAAGTAACTTCATTTCTTTCAGTCCATATTTTTCCTGCTTTCCTTAATCGTTTAAGCAAATAATCCAATTTGTTGCCTTTCTGCTTGTCGTCAAGTTGGTCTGGCAACACATCCCAAAGCAGACGCACTATTTCAGGTTTCGTCAACGAACCATGATCCTTCAACGAATCAAGCAATAATGCCTCGCATTTCTTGTCGTCCAATCCCTTGTGCTTGGAATATTCTATCTTCCGGTCTGTTACTTGGGCAATATCCTTTGCTATGAAGATATGTGGTAAACGTCCTTCTATCAACTTGCACTTGCGGAGCATGGCAATAGCTTCTGGCGATATGCGCTTGCCTTTCTGTACAGAGTCTAACAGAACTGCATCTGTAAGAGACATATTTCTGTTTTCTAACAGTAAGAGACTGTAGTTTTCATCAATGACGGTACCAGGTAAGGTCAAGACAACTTCTGTTGCTGTGGATTTGTCATAATCAGGCATTGGCAGATAGCGTTCCTTTTGGCTCACAAACATCTTGTGAATACCATAGCCTTGGGTATCAATCATCTTGATGTTCACCATAGCTTTTACCAATGCAGGGTTTCGGTAATGCTTTGGAGTTTTTTCGCCTGTGATATATTGGCTATAGTTTCCTTCAAAGAAGTAGCCGTCATTTTGAAATGTCAGTTTGTCTTTATCTTCCGTGACGATGATTCGTGCTCCACTTTCGTACCTTTGATGAGCTATTGAATTATGAAGGCCTTCAAGGATACTCTCTGTGTCATATTTCCATACTTCGGCAGGAATAAGCGAGTTCTTCGGGTAAATCTTGAAGCGATAATTCCTTATTCTGTTCAGCAACTCACTCGTGGTTCGTATGAATGGTATAGTGTAGATGTCACCAAAGGTTTGTCCATCTTGAAAACATTTCCATACAATCTGCGCAATGTGATTGAGCTTATATGCTTTTTCTTCTTTACCGACAAGTAATAGTGTGGCTTTCGTAATCTTTCCGTCTATGGTCAAACACGCTTTGTCAAGAAACACTTTATCACTCCAAGAGTCACACTCCTTTGCAAACTTTGGATAGCGTTGCTTATAGCCTTCGCGAGCAAGAATGATGGCATCGGAGTCAAGGTCGTCTATCGTAGCATCCTTGATGACTTGTGCTGTCCAATCGTATGCGGAATCTTGCTCGTCAAGTATTACATTAAGGCGAGAATCTGTCAATTCCACCAACGAATCGTCCAACCTCTGCCATGCCTTGCTGTGTGCATATACAGGACGACGCTTCATGTGTTTGGGTACATGAATCACCCATACCGTCTTGTGCGAGTCGTCCGTGATGAATTCTTCAACCAGCAAACCTTCAGATGGTAAGTTGGCGCACAGATTTGTCATTCTGAGCTTTGCTTTTTGTCTGTCGTAGTTGTATGTGTTAGTACCGACTATCTCCAAAGTATTGTCAACAACACCGATAACCAAATGTCCGCCTTCCATATTCGACAAGGCGGAAACATAAGAAATGACATCATCCTTTTCTTTGCCGTTGAAGTCATTCTTCATGTTCTTGAACTCTTTCCATTCACACTTCTCATTTTCCTTTGGATATTTGGAAAGCAGATATTGTTGTAATTCTTGTTCGGTCATATTCTATATATTCTGTTTCTTGATGAGTTCCAATACAGGTACTTGCAATAGTTCTGAAATCTTGAATAGGGTTTCAAGTGAAGGTTGTGTAGTGTTGGTACACCACTTGCTGACAGTTGCTGGATCTTTGCCTAATGCTTCTGATAGCCATCGGGCTGTTCTCTTGTGTTCAACGAGAACAACCTTTATACGATTGAAATTTTTATCTTCCATAAGACTAATAATTTCTGCAAATATACAATATCGATGTGAGATATTTGAATAAGTAGTAGTAAAAGTAGGAATATTTAACAAAGTACTTTGCGTAATATTCAATTTTGGCGATAATCAAGTAAAACGTACGGCAAATATCTTTACACGGATTTTTATGCAATATTGCCACTTTTTCCGCGCAAGCATCATGTACAACTCTTGTTAAGTATTATTTCTGCTTTTATCACAAGTATGATAGTTAAACAACCTCAAAGAAACTCCATTTATTTGGCAATATATTAAAAAGCCATTACCTTTGCTATTGCTATGCATTTAGGGCAAGCCATGACCGTAATGGTGCTCTTCCTTATTATTTGTGGAAAGTGAGTTTGCCTAACCTTCGTAGAAGGGTTATTCTATTCCGTGAATCGTTGTGTAAGGAGAGTGCCAGTCGGAAAGCACATAGACATAGATCTTACATGAAAGTCACTTCAGGGGTTGAGACCGATTAGCAGAAGCCCGGTTACCATTCAGCGACAGAAGAGGACAAGATGGCACCGCTGTATATAATGACTTTGCATTTTCTGGCTTATATAAGACAGAAACGAATCATTGTATACAGTGTTTTGTGTATGTATGCCTCACATCGCAAGATTTCTGTAAAGCAGAGGTATGTTGAACAGAAACAATAAAAAGAAATGGTTAAGTTGACTAAATCCATGCCCATTATTAAGGAACGCACATGCACAGCTTCTATGGTTCTTGACACGCGGACGAACAGGAAGAACGTAAGCGAGTTTCCTCTGGCCGTCCGTTTTACTATTGACCGCAGACTATTCTATTATCAAGTTGGTGGTTCTTATACTGAGAAGAAGTTCTCAGACATCTGCAATGCTTCAAAGAGTGCATCCGACAATTATCGCATACAAAAAGAATGGAGAGATACATTCGCAACAAAGTACAAGGATTTGTTGGAGAACCTTAACAAGGGTGGCATATTAACGTATGAAATGGTGCGTCAAGCTGTAGTTGAAGGCAATACTTATACAGTACAAACATCAAATAATATAGAGAAGGCACTATCTTTCATTGGCATATGGGAACAGACAATCCGAGAATTGCGTACCAATGACAATGGCGCTCGCTTCACTACCGCAGAAAGCTACGAATACTCCTTGAAGTCTTTTAAGAAAATACTTGGTGACGAGATTATAAAAGGCTTCGATGTCAGTGCCGCTGAAATTCAGAAATGGAAAGATGGCATGCATGATGGTGTCATTGGCAAAGGAGGAAAAGTTGAAGGAAAGATAAGTGATACCACCGCTGGAATATATCTTCGTTGTTGCCGTGCAGTATGGAACCGCTGTGTTAGAGAAGGCTATTTTAAAGACGTTCCTTATCCATTTTCAAACAAGAAGGAGAAAGGACTTGTAAGTATTCCTAAGAGCGCAAAACGCAGACAAAGCTATCTCAATGTAGAGCAGATGACTGAACTTTACAATCTGTTTGTGACGAAGTCATACCCTACACAATGGTCTGAGGAATATACTAAACGAGCACATTATTCTCTTGGATTATTTCTTGTTCAATATCTATGCAATGGTTTCAATATGGCAGATGCAGGCCGACTGACATACAGCGACTATTATTATCAGACTGGAGGCAAGGCATTCCGATTTAACCGCAAGAAAACTGCAGAGCGCAGTATAGATGGTTCAGAGGTTATCATTCCGATTATCGCTCCATTACAAAATATCTTGAATGAAATTGCAGCCAAGCCCAATCGTGGCGCTTTCGTGTTCCCTGATATACTGAAAGGCGCAGAAACAGAGGAAATGCGACGCAAATATACCTCCTGACTTCGTCATCGTGTCACCCAAAAATCTTCATCAAAGAGTTTGGCGATTTT
>ENA-OROH01001306-OROH01001306.1-human-gut-metagenome-genome-assembly--contig:-NODE-1306-length-23882-cov-4.591724_pt1 | contig 23882 bp, 20 predicted proteins | sample MGYA00242125_ERZ509042 | MGnify/ENA primary metagenome ERZ509042 (study PRJEB26280, sample SAMEA2338738) | human gut metagenome | biome: human gut; feature: human-associated habitat; material: faeces... | reverse complement strand
ATCATGCGCGGGAACTTATCCACACCGAACACGTTGACAGTGGCGGCAGGAGCTGCGGCAGGCAGTCCGGCCTGGGAGGCGAAAGCGAGAGCGGCTTCGGTGGAGGCGCGTTCGACGTCGGCCTTGCGCAGCGTGAAGTCTTCAACGGCGAAGGGGCCGTAGTTGGTCCACACCACATTGGCGAGCTGGGCGAAGATGCCGTCGAGGTTCAGCGTGTTCGGCTTGGCCATGCGCATGCTCATCAAATGGAGCTTCAGGTAAGCGTCCGCGGCATTACTGATCGGCTCGTCCAACTGGCTGACGACGAATACCGGCACGCGGCGAATGCCACGGGCGTCGGCCTCATCGTGAGCCAAAGTACCGAAATTGTGGTTCGGGCGATCGGACTCGGCCGGTGCCTCACCGAGATTCAGTTCGGGGTACCAGACGTCCAGGGTGGTGCCGGCGGCGTCTACGCTGGCCAGACCCCAGCCCCATGCGGTACGCTCTTCGCTCATAGTTGCTCCTTATTGTTGTACGCGTTAGTGCACGCTTGTGGACGCGCGATGCGATTAATGATTCCCACCTTAGCCTTATGTGCGCCTAGGTGAGGGACGATGCCCGCGAAATGGCTTGAAATCGTATTTCCCGGTAAAAAATTACCGAGTGTGATTGGCGATGGGATGATAGGTTCTCCGGTGAAATTCGCTGGTGAACAACTCGACAAGGAGGTGTGCGATGTGATGTTGCATCATTCGGGAGCATAGGCTGTGGCCATGCGACGCCCGGCATCATAGAGTTTGCGCTTGAGCGAATCGGGCTCAAGAATCACTACGCGGCCATCCCAGGAATACTGCAATGCCCACCAGAACACAGCGCGTTCGGGAGCATCGACGATGACTTCGAACTGTGTGCCGTCCGGTGAATGTTTGATTTGAGGGTCGTCGAACCATTCGAACACGTTGTTGAGCATGGATTCGTCTCGTACGGCCATGCGGATGCGAATCGGGGCATCGGCTACGGGGTATGGACGGTGGCGCATGAAGTTCACTGCGTCAAAATCAGCTGGTGCTGGTTTTTCCAGTGGCACTGTGCCGTTCCTGCCTTTGGCGCTGACGTTGGCGATTCGGTTGACCACGAAAATGCGGAGGTTGTCTTCGCCATGCAGGTGGCAGATGAGGTAATAGCGTCCGTTCTTGTACACCATCTGGTAAGGGTCGGCGGTGTAGGTAATTCGGCCTGCACCCGTACGGCTTTTATGCGGTATCAAGGTGCCATCCGGTCCGTAATCACGGTATTGGAAGGTTACGCCGTGGCCTTCTTCGATGGCTTGATTCAGCTGGTCGATAGTGGATAGGAACTCACCGTTGATATGCGTGTAGGTGGCCACATGGTCCAGGTAGCCTACTGCCTGCCCGGCGGCGCCTGCGAGCTCGCGGATTTTACCGATGAGGTCGTCCATGGTGTCGAGGCTGATGCGAGATAGGGTAAGACTGTCTAGCAGCAGTCGCATTTCGGCGGTGGACAGGAATGCATCAAGATACCAGCCGGGTTGTGGATTCTTGCATTCGATGCCGGCAAGGTCGCTTTCGGTGAGATGCCCGATATGTCTGCCGAGAAATTCCGTGGAGGTCAGCTTTTTGAGCTGGTTTCGTATGGTCTTCTCGGTCGGCAGCTCGCTTGGATCTTCCAGCTGGTGTTTACGGGCAAGCTCATCGAGTATTTGCCGCACGGTCAGGCCATGCCCAAAGTAACTGTGACGCCACAGCACCTCGAAGATTTCGAGGGTGGTGTTCCCTGCATAGGATTTGCGTTGCGCCGGCTTGTCTGCATCCATACATTAAGGCTACCGCGCGCTTCGTCTAGGATGGAAACGTTGGGTTGAAATACATTCGCTGGAAAGGAGGCTCGCCCATGAGCAAAGGGTATGGTGTGTTTGGCCATGTTCCCGATAATGCGGATGACGATGGCCTCCTGCCTTATGAGGATGATGATTCCGGCGTTTCCTGGGGCCATGCGTTGCGTCGTCGCAATCCTTGGAAAAGAGGAGACGACGAAGATGCCGATTACGACGACGGTCGGTATGACATAGATGACACTGATGACACTAATGGGGGCAGGGGCATCTATGCCGGTAAAAGCGGCGGAGTAGGCGGCATTTCTGGTGAGACGGGTGGAATACTTGGTAGCTCAGGCGCGGCCGGCAGCAGAGACGTAACGTTTGGTGGAACGGACAGTTTGTCCGCCGCCGATGCGGTGATGCCCTATCGTTTCAGGCAAGGACGTTCCGTATGGTTCGACGATGAGGACGAAGGCCATTTCGCCGGGTCTGCGAAGCGTGCCGAAGCCCATGCCGTCCCTATCCTTGCGTTACGCAACGATGTGGAATCGTCATCGTCGAATGCCGTGCTCGCTCGTGCCCGAAGCATTGCGCGCAAAGCGGCCACCATGGTTATCAATCCGGTATACAGCGAAAATCATCGAACCGGGTATGCCGAGCTTGACGGTATTCTACGTGGCACCACCAGCCCATCGAGTAGGTATCGTACCAGCGTGCAATTCGACCTCGATACGGGAGAAGCCGTCGGTGGCAAGTGCTCATGCCCGGCTTACGGCCGTGGCTATGGCATGTGCAAGCACATGATTGCGCTCGCCTTCATATTCTGCGATGATCCGCAGCGTTTTGAAGGCTACCGTGCCGGGGCCGCACGACCGTCTCGGACGCTGATTGACTATATGGAGCACGCCGATAGGCAAGACGCTCAAGCCAAAATTCGTCGTCGCAATGCGGTTATGCGTCGGTTTGATGCCACGCAAGGGAAAAACGGTGCAAATGCTCGGCGTACAAAAAGCGGATACGGCTCTCGTGCCGGCACCCGAGGCGGCGGGTATCAGGGTGACAGCGAGACTGTGGGCTTGGGGCAGGTGCAGCTTGTCCCGATATTGAGTTTCATCGACGGCGTGTGGAGCGTGGAGTTCAAGATCGGCTCGGCTTCCAATGGGTCCAGCTATGTGCTGAAATCGATTCCGCAATTTGTGCTTGCCATGGCGAACGGCGACTATGCGGATTATGGGCAGAAGCTTGCCTTTATTCATACGCCGGATATGCTCGATGATGATTCGCGCCCCCTGCTGGACGTCCTTGATGATGCGATGGCCGTGCGTCGTGCGGCCGAGCAGCAGGACAGGTATTACGGGCATATCGCCATCGACCGTCATCTGACGCTTTCAGCACCGGAAGTGGCCCGGTTGCTGTCCGTACGTGAGGGCAGAGGCGTACAGCTCGTGCTGAACACATGGTTCTCCGGGCAGCCTGCATCGGTGCCAGTTGATGGTGGCGAGCCAGATTTTCTCATGCGCATTGCGCGGCGTGATTTCAATACGTATGGTCCGGATGCCGGATACCTGCTTACCGGAGTGCCAGCGGTGGAAACCGTGATTGACGGCGGCAAGAATGTATGGCTGTTGCTCGCCTCCACTAATCCGGCCGGTGCGGTATCCGCCATGGTGGCGGGCTCTCAGCGTAAAAGCGCAGCAGGATGCCGATTCGTCCGTTGCCCGAAACGATTGATTCCGTTGCGAGGACTATTGGGAGACCTGTTTGAACCCGATGGCGAGGGACAGGTCATTGCCGGCGATGACATCGCCCTATTCGCACGCACGCTATTGCCTCAGCTGGTTGGTGCCGGACTGTTGGAGGCCAGTGAGATTCCTCGCGAGCTGGCTGAATTAAGTCCTACGGAATGCAGCCTCCAGTTTTATCTGGATCGTGATGAGCATGGTGTGCAATGCGAGGTCAAGGCACGCTACGGCGATGCCATTGTCCCGTTGCTACCCGATGGCCCGACGGTGCATGCTGAGGGCGAGCGTTCCATCCCCTTGTCTCGGGGCGTGATTGGGCGTGATTTCGACGCTGAGCATCTTGCGATTGATGTAGTGCGTGAATTCTTTACCATGCCTGACCAGCGCAAGCGCGTTGCGGCCGCCACTCATCAGACGGTGAATGGGTTCCGAACGCCGGCCGCGCGAAAGGCCACCAAAAAATTCGTGTCTGATGCGGCCACTATCGATCGCGATGACACCACGCAGATCGTTCGTCTCTTTGACGAGGGATTGCCGGCACTAAAGGAAGTGGGGGAGGTCTTCACCACACCGGCTTTTGACCGGCTGATCGCGCCCAAGCCACCAAGCGTCAAAGTCGGATTGTCCATCAAAGGCAACTTGGTGGAGATATCACCCCTCGCTGATGAAGTGCCGCCGGACGAAGTGGGTGCCTTGCTATCTTCGTACCGTCGGCGTCAACGATTCCATCAGTTGAAGGACGGCACGCTTGTCAAACTCAGCGGCGCGAATCTCAGCACGTTGGACCGATTGGCCAGCGACCTCGATCTGAGCGAGCAGCAGCTCAACTCCGGACTGATCGAGTTGCCGGGCGGTCGAGCATTCCTACTGGATGGTGAGCTGCCGGATGACGGCTCCGATGTAGTCAAGGACGCTTCGTTCATCGAATACATCGACGATCTCAAGATCATCGACCCTAAGTCGTATGAAGTGCCGGATAGTCTCAAGCATATTCTGCGCCCTTATCAGGTCGAAGGCTTTCAATGGCTGAACACGTTGTGCGACAAGGGTTTTGGCGGCATTCTGGCCGATGAGATGGGCTTGGGTAAATCCGTGCAGCTTATCGCGTTGCTCCTGTCTCGATATCAGCGGAATACCGGCGAGATGGGCAATGGCAGCCTTGGCCCATCGCTGATCGTGTGCCCGGCGTCCTTGGTGTACAACTGGGGTGCCGAATTCACCAAGTTCGCCCCGAGCTTCAATGCCGTGGTGGTGGCCGGTACCAAAGCCGAGCGCCGTACCGCCATCGGCCGTGCGTTCCGGGCGGATGAACCCACCGTGCTCATCACCTCATACGACCTGCTGCGCCGAGATGTCGATGATTACACCGCCAATGAGCAACGTTTCAATGTCATGGCATTGGATGAAGCCCAGTACATCAAGAATCACACCACGAAAATAGCCAAAGCGGTCAAGGCCGTGGCCGCCGACCATCGTTTCGCCTTGACTGGCACGCCGATCGAAAACCGACTCTCCGAACTATGGAGCATTTTCGACTTCCTGATGCCGGGGCTGCTCGGCTCATATAAGCGATTCCATGAGCGTTATGAGTTGCCCATCTCCAATGCCCGGGCCGCGGATGGCAGCACGGCTGAAGGTCGGGCCGCCGCACAAGTCAATCCTGAGGCCGCTCGGGTATCTCGCCAATTGCAGTCGTTGGTGGGCGTGTTCATCAAGCGCAGGCTGAAGTCCCAGGTGTTGACCGATTTGCCGGACAAGCTAGAGACCACGCTGACCGTGCGGCTTGCCGGCGAACAGCGCAAACTGTATGCGGCTCACGAGCAGCGGCTCAGAATGCAGCTCGAACACAGCGAAGAAGCCGATTTCAACACGTCGAAGATTCGCATCCTCGCCGAGTTGACCAAGTTGCGCCAGATCTGCTGCGATCCGAGGCTGCTGTACGCCGATGCCAAGGATCAATCGGCCAAGCTTGCCGCCATCACCGAACTGGTGGAAACCTGTGTGAACGAAGGCAAGAAGGCGCTGATCTTCTCCCAGTTCACCAGCTTCCTTGATCTGATCGCCGAACGTTTCGACGCGCAAGGCCTGCGCTACTACACCATCACCGGCTCCACGCCCAAGAAGAAGCGTCTCGAACTCGTCGACCAGTTCAATGCGGACGATACGCCTGCCTTCCTGATTTCCCTGAAGGCCGGCAACACCGGACTGAACCTGACCGGTGCCAGCGTGGTCATCCACGCCGACCCATGGTGGAACGCCGCCGCACAGGATCAGGCCACCGACCGAGCACATCGTATCGGCCAGACCGAAGACGTCAACGTGTATCAGGTGGTGGCCAAGGACACCATCGAAGAACGTATCTTGGAGCTTCAGCATACTAAGAGCGAGCTCGCCCGCCAGTTCACCGACGCTTCCTTGCTTGCCGACGAAGCCGGCACCGGCGCCAGCGCCCTCACCGAAGCCCCCGCCTCCATCGCCACCCTCACCAAGGACGATCTCCTCAATCTGCTGGGATGAGAAGATTCTGCTCGGTGCTCTTGAGCTTGGGGATGGAAACAGTCTGGGCTTTGTGGACCCGTTCGCTAAGCCGAGACCGGAGTCGATAGCGGTGTGGCATGGTTCGTGCGTGGGGAGCGTGATTCAGTTGTTGGCTGAGGCGATTCGGACGCTGTCGTTTTGTGCTTTGTTTTGCCGTTGACCAATTGAAATGCTCGTTGGTAGGAGACCCCCAATAAAGCTCCGATTTGTCGATACGTGAGTCCCTCGTTGCGTAGGGCCTGTGCGGCGAGTCGGGATTCGGCAGCCGCTTGTGCGTTGGCTTTTTTTGCTATTTCGCGCTGCCGGAACATTTCTGTTACGTGTTGTTTGGCTTGTTTCGGCAACACAAACGTCACCTTGAGCTCCGGATTGTCGTCGTCGTTCATGACAGTGATGAGATCTTTAGCCATTGGCTCGATATCGTCAAGTCCTTTGGCCTGGGTCGACCGTTCGATAGCTGGTACCTGAACGTACCAATATCGGTCATCGGGTTGCACAAGCACGTCATAGTTGCTCATTGCCACCACCCCTTTCCGAGTTTCTGCTCGCTCTCGTTGATGATATCCAGCGTGGTTCGTTCTGAGACTTCATTATGGCGGGGGATGGGTATCCTCAACCCGTCCAGGCAGTAAACCTCATGTCTGCTGCCTTGCCGTAACAAATAGAAATCGAGCCCTCGCTGCTTTGCCGCTTGCCGAAGTTTCTTGATGATGAGTTTTCTTCGTGTCATCATAACTCTCAATCCCGCACTAGACAAAATGCGTATGTCGAATTGCCGGGTGGGAGTTGTGGGTAAACGTAGAGATGTTCATTGGTCCTTCTTTCTGTTGTCTGACGCGTCGTTGCGTGCGGGTGCATTTGACGGTATGGGATGAGGTCTCTGATTGGCAAGCTGAACGGGGGTATGTGGTTCTAGCTTCCGAGTTATCCACATTGATAAGGTGCTTTTTTAAAGTGACTTTCCCGTGTTGGTCGTGGATGCTGCGAGCAAGGCAAGAACGGTTGATCACGTCGCGATGCGTGTGGGTGAATGGTGAAAGTGTTTTTCGATATTTTTATATCGATATTCGATATATTATGATGGTGGCATACGGTGCTGTGCAGGTTCCTCCATTGATATTGATATTGGATTAAGGAGCATAGCCATGAACGCTGGTATCGCATTCATTTCTCGTAAATCTCGCAAAACAGACGTCGCTTGGCGCTATGCCATTGCCGTGGTGCTTGTCGTGTGTTGTATTGGGCTCGCATATGTGGAGATTGTTGTGGCGCCGTGGTTTATCAATGAGGTGGTGTCTATGTTTCCGGAGACCACGTTGCTTAAAGAACCGTCCATGTTCTGGGAATGGGCGATTCTGCTCGCCGTTCAGGCGACTTTGCTGTGCACGGCGGCCAAATTGGTGGTACCGGAGCGTCTGTTGGCTCAAGCAGCTGGACTGCTGGATATGATTCGTATCGTCGCGCTTATCGTCGTGTTTTCGGTAACCACTACCGGTAACATCACAATCTGCCTCATGAATTTCGGAACTCCGGGCTTTGTATATGGCGTGGCCCTATGCAGCCTCGCTGCGATCATCGCCATCATCGTGCTGCTGAAACGGCGGCGCTACAGCACCTGCTCCATGCCGATGTAATATGGAGTGAGTCCCATGCGTTCGTAGAAGGCTTGGGCTTTGGGGTTGCAGGCCCAGACGTTGAGCGTTACGTTGTGGCAGCCGGATTGACGGGCGAAGTCGAGCACGTAGCGATACAAGGTGGAGCCTACATGGTGGCCGCGGGACCGCTCGTCAACGCATAGATCATCGATGTACAGGGTTTTGATATCGGTCAGGATATTGCTGTTGAGGTGCTGCTGGAACACGCAGAATGCGTAGCCAAGCACTTGGTCGGTGGCGGGGGAGTCGGCGTTATGTTCGGCGTCATTGCCGTCATTGGCAGATGGCGCAACCGCCACGAACACAGGGGTCTGATCGTTGGCCAGAATCGCCTTCAATTCCTCGTCCGTGTATTTCTTGACACCGCCTTTGAACAGATCCGGTCGGCCGGCATGATGCACTTCGAGCACCTGCCGCAGCAGTTCGTCGATTTGGGGAATATCGGCCGCCGTGGCCCTACGAATCATCATGTCATCCATTTGATTCAGTCTAATCGTGCAGTCTCGACCGGCAGATGATCATTGCCCGCGATAAGAGACACGGACGGGCAAGATGGGTGATCGTTCGTTCAGGCTCTCATCCTCGCCGCAACGTCACGGTAGTCTGGAGTGCGTGAATCGCAAGAAACAGCCAGTGGAGAAGTATGAGCGGGGTACCCGTTCGTACACGATGTCGCATATTCGTGGCAAAGACACCAAAATTGAGGTACTGGTACGCAGCTACCTGTTTCGCAAGGGGTTGCGATTCCGCAAGAACGACAAGCGTTACCCCGGCCACCCGGATGTAGTACTGCCGAAATACCACACCATCGTGTTCATCAACGGCTGTTTCTGGCACATGCATGAAGGCTGTTCCAAACATTCGATGCCGAAATCGAACGTGGAATTCTGGCAGGCGAAACTACTGCGCAATCACAATCGAGACATCGCGCAGCGAGCCGAACTGGAGGCCGCTGGCTGGCGTGTAATTACCGTATGGGAGTGCGAATTAACGAAAGCCGTGCGCGACGAACGCCTCGTACGGCTGTATGAGCAGATTGTTGAAGGAGATGCAGATTCAGCGGAATAATTTCAGCTCCCCTCTGGAGGGGAGCTGAAATCAGACCTCAAACGGGAACTTCAGGCCCCAACGGTCGCGAATCGCATCCATCAGCTCCATGATGCGGATGGTGTCGGCGTGCGGCATCGCCTCGCATTCGATCTTGCCATCCAGCAGCGCGTTGGCTGCATCGGCCACCTCATACTCATAACCGGTCAACTGCGACGGCACCGCAACACTGCGCACGGGCTTGTGATCGTTGTTGTAGATATCGATGGACTCGGGATTGTTGATATTGGTGACCACCAAATACCCTTCGGTGCCCCACACGTAGCCGCCGCGATCGGAGGAAACCAGCATCGAACTGGTGGACACGGCCATCGTGCCATCATCGTAATACAACGTGGTGGAATTCTGTGCATCCACACCGGTTTCGGCGGCCATCATCGACGTATCGAAATGATCCAGCGTGCGGCCATGGTCGGCACCGATCGCCATATCCAGGAAGTTCAGCGGATACACGCCCACATCGAGCAGCGCGCCACCGGCACAGGCCGGATCGGTCATACGTGCCTTGCCGGACACCGGATAGCACAGGTTGGCGCTCGCCGCTTTCACCTCGCCGATCTCGCCGGACTCGATAACTTCGTTGATGAGCTTGCGGCTGGGCATGTAGCGCGTCCAGATGGCCTCCGTGCACAGCATGCCGGTTTCCTCGGCCACGGCCAGCGCCTCACGTGCCTGCCCGGCGTTCGCGGTGAACGACTTCTCCACCAGCACGTTCTTGCCGGCTTTCATACACAGGATCGCCTGTTCGGCGTGCAGACTGTGCGGGGTGGCGATATACACCAGATCCACATCCGGGTCCGCCACCAACTCCTCATACGATCCATAAGCCTTGTCAAAATGCCATTGGTCGGCAAAAGCCTGCGCGCGCGTAATATCACGGGCCGCTACCGCATACGGGTGAATCCATGAGGAATACAGTGAATCTTCAGCCATCTGGGTCAGGGTGCCGGCCATGGTGTGAGCTATGCGGCCCGCACCCAGAATCGCGACGTTGATTTTTTCGCCGCTGGCCTCGAACTCGGCGCGCTTGCTATTGAATCGACTCATTATTCCTCCTTGAATGCGGGTTGGTGCACTCAATCGACCTACAGTGATTATAGAAGAAGAAACCTTGTCCCGTGAGGCGGATAGAACCGAAATATGGAAAACGAAGCAGCGCAGCAGCCCCAATCTCCGGCCGCGTCTCCAGTCATGTCCCGCCGAGCGCGTGAGGCCAATCCCTTCCGTGCCATGGTATTCGGCGAACAAGCAGACAAGATGATCGCCCAAGGTACCAGCGTCATCAAATTAAGCCTTGGCGAGCCCGATTTCGGCGCGCCGCCCGCCGTACGCGACGCCATGCGCGAACAGTACGACGGCCGGGCCCTGCCGTACACCGCCGCCATGGGCCTACCTGAACTGCGTCAGGCCATCGCCGACTTCTACCGCGAGCGTCATGACCTTGACATCGACCCCAAGCGTATCTGCGTGACCGCCGGCGGTTCGGCCGCTCTGCTGTTGGCCACCGCGCTGACCGTGGACCCCGGTGACGATGTGATTGTGGCCGACCCCTCCTACCCATGCAACCGCGAACTTGTGCGGTCGTTTGAAGGCCGGGTCATCGATGTGCCGACCTCGGCCGCCACCCGCTTCCACCTGACCGCCGACCTGTGCAGCCAGTACTGGACGAGCAAGACCAAGGCCGTAATGATCACGTCGCCGTCCAACCCCACCGGCACCACCATCGACTTCAACGTATTGGACGAGGTGTGCAAGTTGGCCGCCAGCCGCGGCGCATGGCGCATCGTGGACGAAACCTACCTCGACTTGGCTGACCGGGAGCCGGACGGTACCGAAGTCAAATCCGTGCTGGCCTGCGACCCCGATGCCATCGTATGCAACAGCTTCTCCAAGTTCTTCGGCATGACCGGCTGGCGCCTCGGCTGGGCGATTCTGCCGGACGAGCCCACTGTGCTGGAAGCGGTTGACGATCTGGCCACCAACTACTACCTGTGCGCCCACACGCCCACGCAACATGCGGCGCTCGCCTGCTTCACGCCGGAAAGCTTGGCGGAATGCGAAGCTCGTCGTCAGGAATTGCTGGCCCGTCGCCGCATTGTGATTGACGGGCTCAAGCGCATCGGTTTGCCGGTTGAGGTGGAGCCGAATGGCGCGTTCTACGCCTACTTCGACATCTCCCGCACTGGTCTGGATGCCTGGACGTTCTGCGAACGCGCGCTGGATGAAGCCCATGTGGCTCTGACTCCTGGCCGCGACTTCGGCGCGGCCACGGCGGATACGCATGTGCGCCTGAGCTATGCCGCCTCACGTGAGGCCCTGACCGAGGGGCTGGAACGTCTCGGAACGTTCGTCGAATCGCTGTGAACGGCGCGGCAGCCGGTGTGATTGTTGTACAGTAGTCGAGTTTGTGTGATGTTCGGCTGGCCTCACGGTGTTGGTTGCCGGCCGAACGACTCGCCATGGTGGCGCACGGCTGGCTGATTGCGATGGTCGGCCCGTTGTTCGGCCATCACGGGTTAGGTAAGGTCAGGAATAGGAATCATGGTCAATCTGCGTTCGCATACCACGCGACTTGGTGTGCTTGATATCGGTTCGAACACTATCCACATGCTTATCGTCGACGCCGCCCCCGGCGCTCGCCCTGACCCCGAGGCCAGCACCAAATCCACAGTGCGCCTGATGAAGTATTTAAAGGACGACGGCTCAATCAAGAAGTCCGGCATCGAGGCGATTCTGGAAGCCGTGTCCCAGTGCATGCGGCTGGCCGAGGAATACGAAATCACCCAGCTGCTGGTTATGGCCACCTCCGCCCTGCGCGAGGCGCCGAACGGCAACAAAGTGATTCACAAGATCGAGGAACTGATTGGTCAGGGCGTCACTGTGCTGTCTGGCACGGATGAGGCTCGCCTGACCTTCCTGGCCGCCCGCCGTTGGTATGGTTGGGATGCCGGCCGACTGCTGGTGCTGGACATCGGCGGCGGTTCGCTCGAAGTGGCGATGGGCTCCGACGAAGAGCCGACCGTAGCGCTTTCCGCCCCGGCTGGCGCGGGCCGCGTCACCACTGAATTTCTGCCTTCCGGCATGGCCACGCCCGACGAGTTGGAAGACGTGCGTAAGAACGTGCGCAAGATTCTGGAGCCGATGGTCAAGGTTTTCCCGCAATCCAAGCACCCGAATCATGCAGTTGGCACCTCCAAGACCTTCCGCTCGCTGGCTCGCCTGTGCGGTGCGGTGATGCGTGCGCCGGGCCGCGAAGATTCATGGATTATGACTCGTGAGCAGTTGGAAGACTGGATTCCTCGTTTGGCGGCGATCGCGCCTGAGCAGCGCGTGGCTTTGCCCGGCATCACGCCTGAACGCACGATGCAGATTGTGGGCGGCGGCGTGGTGGCCGACGAGATCATGAAGGCCCTGAATATTCAGGAAGTCGAGATCTGCCCGTGGGCGCTGCGTGAAGGCGCGATTTTGCGCTGGCTCGACCAATTCGGCCGCACCCGCCTCGGTTTCTAGTCCTATTGAGGGGAATCACCCAACCGCCACGGTAGCCAACAATGCCGCATGATCAGAGCCCTCGACTTTGACCACCTTGCATTGTCCGGCCTTCATGCCCTGATCAAGCACCACGTGGTCAATACCGGCGAACATTGGCACAGCCGCACGGTTCGTGGGCCATGAGAACGTAAACCCATGTCCGGATTCACGTGCGGCATCCACGAACCGGTCGCCAAGAAAATCACGGAATGGCGTGTGATCGTAAGTGGCGTTGAAATCGCCCATGAAAATATACCGTGTATCCGTATGCTCGCGCATCAGACCCAACTCATCCAGCGATCGCTTCCACTGCCGCCAGTAGCCGGGTACGGGAGCGGTGGTGTGCACGGATACGAATCGAATCTGCTGGCCACCCATATCCACCGTGCCGCCGGGCATGAATGAGGCGCTGGAATTCACGTCATCGTCGGTCGGATCGGCAAGTGGCGTGGCCGACCAGAGGCCGTTACCGAATACGCCGTCAGACGATGAGACCTGCGCATACGGCAGATAATGCTCAATACCAGCCTCATTGAGTTTTTTGACGAAATCCTCGGTGGTCTCCTGCAAAGCAAGCACTTCGACGCGCTGATCGCGAACCAGCTCGACGATGGCTTGCGGGTCGGCCTGCCCCTTATACACATTGAAGGTCATGACGCGCGCGTAGGCATCGCTGGTGTTGGGGGAGGCTGCGGCCACGGCGTTCTGCGCGGCTTGGGGGAGTGGATCGGTCGAGTAGAAGAACGGATATTGCCAATAGCCATTGCATGCGATTGCGGCGATGGCGATTAGTGCGGCAAGGATACGCCGCGACACGATGGCCAACAGCAGGGCAATCAAGCCAAGCAACGTGAACCATGGCGTTGCCGATACCACAATCGGCGCAAATGGCAGTTCCTGTAAATCGGCAGGCAGCGCGCGGGCGGCAGCGCCGGCAAGGGCAAGAAGCGCGAACATCGTGGCGAGAAAACCAAGCAGACGATGCCGTTTGTGTGGCTTCACGGCAGACTTGGATACTGGGCGTGCCGTGGCTCTGGCAGAGCGTGGCTTGGCAGCGGCGCGAGCTCGTACGCTTGCGCCTGTGGTAGTACTCCGTGCCTTTGCCATGCTGCCCTTTCCTCCGGCTTGTTTACTGTTACTTTGCTTTTCGTGCGATTTGCCACTGTACCGTGTACGGCTTGTCTTTCAGTGTCTTTTCGCCGTGCGCAAGAGCAGTTCGCACCAAACTGGCACGAAAGACCGGGCCATGACCTGATGTCGGGTTCCTCCATGTGGCTTGCTCAGGTTGCCGGATGGCTTGCGCAAGCTGCCACGCGAACATGATGCGACTGGGCGTGTGGCCGTGTACAATGAAACGTCGTTGCCCGAGTAGCTCAGTGGATAGAGCACCGCTCTCCTAAAGCGGGTGTCGTCGGTTCGAATCCGATCTCGGGCACTTGGCTTCGGAAACATGACGGTATCTCAGCCTCTATTCATCGGTGATGAGCCATGGGCATTAGGCATGTGTAAACGTATAGGTTCCACTATCCATCATCCCGTCGTGTGAAACTATGCAAAGACATGTGGGGCTTCACGGTTGTCGTGAGGGTCCATGGCTATCGAATACACGGAAGAGAAGCGGTTTACTGTTGAGCAGGTTGAGGCGCTGTTCAAGTCGGTAGGTTGGGAATCGGCGCAGTGGCCGGAACGGTTGTTCAAGGCATTGCAGCATTCGGATACGGTGATCAGCGCATGGGATGGCGGCCATTTGGTCGGCTTGGTTCGCGTGCTCGACGATACCGAAATGGTGGCCTATATGCATTGGGTGCTGGTAGATCCGGCATATCACGGGCAGCATATCGGCAGCCATCTCGTTGAACTGGTCAAGGCTAAGTATCGCGACTACTTCTTGCTGGAAGTCATGCCTGAGGAAAGCAAAAACGCACCGTTCTACCAGAAGCATGGCTTCCACCTGATGGACGATGGCCGCGCCATGCAAATCGTCAATCGCGGCTGACGGGCTGGCAGTGCGGACGGCGCAAGAGCGGCGGCATGCGCCAATCGTGGGCAACGTACGTAGTCGTTGACGGTTATCCCGTAGCAATGTTCACAATACGACCCCTTGTCCATACAGTGAAAATAACGGCTGACGTTCGACGTTGCTGCGCTATGACTAGAGACCATGAGTGAAGACAAACAGTATGACTTCTATGTGGCCGGTCCGTTCTTTGATCCTGAACAAACGGCAAGTATGGAACGTTTGGAAAAGATACTGGAAGACCATGGCAAGGTACTGTTCAAGCCGCGGTTTGTCAGCCAGATCGAAGAAGCAGGCCCTGAAGGATGCTTTGCGGACGATATCCATGGCATTAATGCTGCTAAAGCCGTGGTCGCCAATCTTATGGACGAGGACCCGGGCACGATGTTCGAAATCGGATATGCGCATGCGCTGGGAATCCCGGTGTACGGCTATTTCGAAAACCTTACGCCAATGGATCGTGTCAATCTGATGATTGCGCAAGCGGTCGAACTGGTGTTCGTCGGTCCTGATGATGTGGCGAAATACTTGGAAACCGGCGAGCATACGGAAGTCGATTACATCCAGTTCTAAACAGCTCTAACAGGTTCTCTGCAAGCAGGGTTGGCGGCGTTCTCGTACATAGTCATGTACGGGAACGCCGCAGTGGTATAGGGATATTCCAACAAGCGGCATAATGGGGTCGTGGGAAAACCAGTCGGATACAAGTGAAGTGTCTGAATTTCGTAAGGAGTGCCGTTATGAGTAACCACAATCCCATGAATATTGCCACCGACTTTGCCAAGGCCACGGGAGGAACCGCTCGCAAAGTTGTTGCTTTGACCGATAAAGGTCCGTTGAATGGCTTTAAGAAATTCCTGTCGCGCGGATCGATGATTGATATGGCGGTAGGTGTGGTGATGGGCTCTGCCGTTACCGCTGTGGTCAATTCCATCGTCGACAATCTCATCAGTCCATTAATCGGCATGATTGGCGGCGTACCGGATCTTTCCGGACTGCTGACCATCACGTTCAACAACTCGACTGTTTCATTTGGTGCGATTCTTAACGCGCTGATTAACTTCCTGCTTGTTGGCGTGGCGGTGTATTTCTGCGTGATTTTGCCGATTAATAAGCTTCGTGATCTCACTGCTGCCCAGGATGAGGCTGACGCTGAAGAACAGGGGCCTAGCGTTGAAGAGCAGACTCTCGCCACGCTGCAGGAGATTCGCGACGAGCTGAAAAAGGCCAATAACTCCGCCGAGTAATCTGCTGAATGTACGGTGCGACAGATTTACCTGGTTTGCCCGAAATAACGGATTGCCGGGGCCATTTGGTCTGGACAATCCGTTGTTTCGCGCGTGTTTTGTAGCATCCGTGGAGTTACATGGGGAGTATGACTGAAAACATCGCTGATAAGGCCATAAACGATACTCGTATCGTCAAGCAGTTCACCAATCCCGTCAAGGAGCCGATTGACAGCGACATCAACCTGTTCGATCTGCTCGATAACCGCGCCAAGCGCGATCCCGAAGGTGCCATGATCGAATACAAGGGCGATGATGGCACTTGGCACCCGTACAGCGCCCAAGTATTCCGTGACATGGTCATCGACTTGGCCAAGGGCCTGGTCGGACTTGGTGTCAACAAGGGCGATTCAGTCGCCATCGTCTCGCGCACCCGCTGGGAATGGACCGCGCTGGATATGGCGATCATGTCCATCGGCGCGCTCACCGTGCCGGTGTACGAGACCAACTCCGCCAGCCAGGTCAGCTGGATTTTCAACGATTCCAAAGTCACGCTCGCCATCGCCGAAGATGACGGGCAGCGTGACAAGATCGAATCCGTGCGCGATGAGGTGCCCACCCTGCGCAACGTGTTCGTAATCGAGGCCGGCGGTCTGAACGCCATCAAGACCTACGGCGAAAGCGTCACCGACGCCGAATTCTGGGAATACAAGGAAGCCTCCCACGGCGACGACCGCGCCACCATCGTCTACACATCCGGCTCTACAGGCACCCCGAAGGGCGTGGAACTGACCCACCGCAACTTCGCCTTCCTGGTGCTTTCCGCGCTGCAGTACATGCCTCGTGCCGGCGCATGGCCCAACCGCCGTCTGCTGCTGTTCCTGCCCCTGAGCCATGTGTTCGCCCGATTCCTGGAATTCTTCAGTTTTGGCGGCACGATTTCGCTGGCCTTGAGCTCCAATATGAAGACGATGGTCAAGGACTTCGAGACCTTCGGCCCCACGCTGCTGCTTGCCGTGCCGCGTGTGTACGAGAAGGTCTACAATGCCGCCTCCCAGCGCGCCGGCACCGGATTCGCTGGCAAGATGTTCATGCGCGCCGCCGAGAACGCGCGCGAATGGTCCAAGGCCGAGCAGAAGGGTGAGCAGCTGCCGATTGCCGGACGTATCGCCCACGCCTTCTATGAGCAGGTGGTGTACAAGAAGATTCGCACGATTTTCGGTCCGAACGCCGACTTCGCCATCACCGGCGGCGCTCCGATGGACTCCGAGCTTTCCCACTTCTTCAACGGCATCGGCATGCCGGTGCTGGAAGGCTACGGCATGACCGAAACCTGCGGCCCGGTGTGTGTGAGCTTGCCAGAGGACAACCGCATCGGCACCATCGGCATGCCGATGTGCGGTATCACCGCCGGCATTGCCGAGGACGGCGAGCTGGTGGTCAAAGGACCGCTGGTGTGCAAGGGCTACCACAACAACCCTGGGGTCACTGCCCAGCAGATCACTGATGGCTGGCTGCACACCGGCGATTTGGGCGATATCTCCGAAGATGGCTTCATCTCCATCACCGGCCGTAAGAAAGACCTCATCATCACCGCTGGCGGCAAGAATGTGTCGCCGGGTCTGCTTGAGGCTTCCGTGATGACCTCGCCTGTGGTCAACCAGTGCTTGGTTATTGGTGATAAGAAGCCGTTCGTGGCCGCTCTGGTCACGCTGGATCTGGCGGATGCCAACAATTGGCTGGAATCCCAGGGCGCCAAACCGGAACCCGATCTGGCCTCGCTGGCCAAGAACGCCATCGTTCACGCTGAGGTGGAGCGTGCGGTGAACGCCGCCAACGAGGGCGTTTCCCGCGCCGAGTCGATTCGTAAGTTCGAGATTCTGCCAGACGAATTCACCGAGGCCAACGGCATGCTGACCCCGAGCCTGAAGACCCGTCGCGCGCAAATCGTTGAGCACTATCGCGAGCTCATTGACGACGTGATCTACGTGCCGTTGAAGAAGTAGCTATCAACTCCCTCTGATCCAAAAAATAAGCTCTCTCTGACGAGGGAACTGTCAGCCGCAGGCTGACTGGGAGAGACCGCGGCTAGCCCGCGAAACAACAAGGCCGGGTGCGACTTGCACCCGGCCTCAGCTTATTCAGTCCAAAATCGCCGAAACATAATCGGCGGCGGCCTGATCCAGCTCCGCATCGCCGATGGTGGCGGTGCCCTGCACCAGGAACGGCTCAGCATAGTTCATGCCGACCTTGTACGCCACGACCTCAAACGGGCTTAGCAGCTCCTCCATGGTGTGGCTGTACTCGCCGTCCTTGCGGTACTTGGCGGCGTCGGAACCAGTGGTGACCACCAGTTTGAGCTCCTTGCCCTTCAACGCATGGGCTCCGGCGTAGGCCCAGCCGGCGGTGATGACCTCGTCTTCCCATTCCTTGAGTAGCGCGGGGGAGGAGTACCAGTAGAACGGGAACTGAAGGATTACGCGGTCGGCAGCCTCCAGCAGCTCGTGCTCTGTGTCGGCGTTGACGGAGAAGTTCGGGTATTCGGCGTATTCGTCGCGCACGATGATGTCGTCCTCGCCCTGTGCGGTGAGTTCGGCGAGCAGGCGGGCGTTCACGCGCGAGCCGTCCTTAAGATGCGGATGGAATACAAGAATCAACGTTGACATGGGATTTCCCTTCTATAAACTGCTGCCAATGTGGCCTAATCACCACTATCGTATGCCGGGAAGCAGAACTCAGTCCAGTCCGGACTCAGGTGCGAGCCGCGGGATGCCGCGCCGGGAGGCAACTCAGTCGAGGTTGGACTGCGTGCCTGCGGTGGCTTCGTTGGCGGCTTGCTCGGCTTGTGCTTGGTCGAGCTTGGCACGGACGTCGTTGAGCAGACCCTGGGCGCGCTTAGCCAAGGCCTCGCCGATCTCCCATTGACGCATCGACTGGTCAAGATTGAGGCCGCCGGTTTCCAGTGCCTGGACAGCCTGAATCAGCTTGTCGCGCGCCTCCTCATATGGCATCTGGGCGATGAGCTCGCGTTCCTTGTCCGTCAGGGACGTGGCGGGGGTGTTCATGTCGGTGGATGTGGCGTTTTCGGTCATGATGTTCTCCTTATATATACGGTATATATGCGTGGCTGCGTATGGCGTGTCACGCGGTTGCGGATGTGGTGGTTGCGGTAATGACACCCTTCTTCAAGGTGACGGTGATGCCATCCCCAGGGCTTACCTGCGAAGCATCGTCTAGTACGTGGCCATCGGCGGACTGCACCACCGCATAGCCTCGGTTCAACGTGGATTGCGGGCTGAGTGCGGTCAGTGAGGCGTGAGCTCGCTCGACGGTGAGCTGGGCATCGTCCACGATGCGTCGCAGCCCGATATCGAGCCGTTGCAACGAGTCGTCAATTAAGCGCTGATGAGGCTCAAGCATGGTGTGCGGCTGTGTCAGGCTCGGGCGGTTCGCATATCCCTCGATAAGTCGAATCTCGTTCTCCACGCGCGAACGGACCCGCAGTCGCATACGGTCGATGGCACCTTCGATGAGCTGCGACTGCTCACGCACATCCGGCACCACGCGCTTGGCCGCATCGGTAGGGGTGGAGGCGCGCAGATCGGCGACCAGATCCAGCAATGTCCAGTCATCCTCATGCCCGATGGAGGAGATTAATGGTGTAGTGCAGGCATACGCCGCACGAACCACACGCTCATCCGAGAAACCGATGAGATCCTCAAACGAGCCGCCGCCACGGGCCACGATGATCACATCCACGCTCGGGTCGGCATCGAGTTGTGCAATGGCCTGAACCACCTCGGCCGGGCATTGCTCGCCCTGAACATGCACATGGACCACCTTGAAGGTTACGGAAGGCCAACGAAGGTTTACATTGGTGATCACATCGCCTTCCGCACGTGCCTGAGGTGCGCAAATCAGGCCAATAGTCTTCGGAAACTCCGGGAGAGGCAGTTTGTGATCGGCATCGAACAGGCCCTCGCCCTTAAGCTGCTTGCGCAATTCGTCGATCATGGCCTTGAGGCTGCCACCGGCTCCGACCTTGAGAATCGTGTCCCCGCGCAACGACAGCGAAGTGCGCTTCATCCACAGGTTCGGTTTGCCGTGAATCACCACGCGGTCGCCCTGAACGAACTGGCTGGCTGCGGCCGCGAACCTGCCGAAGCCATTGACTTCCATGGCGATATCCTCGAAGTCGTCGCGCAGCGTGATGTAGGCCGAGCCGGCGCGACGGGTATTGATCTGCGTGATCTGGCCGGTGACCCACGCGGACGGCCATCGTTCCACGGCACCGTAGAACTTCTGGCTCAGCACGCTTACCGGCCACGGATTTTGCGCGGTGGTTTCAGCGGCGCGTGCAGGCAGCTGATCGATAGGGCGAGGCTCATTCGGCAGATTGATGGCGCCCCGATCGGGCGCGAAAGTGCCTTGACCCGGCTCAAAGCCAGACGAGGCCAGTGAAGCGGCGGTCGGTGGACGGCCGGTAGATGAGTAGCCCATTGCAGTAGTCATGCACTCCACTATAAGTGCGTTGGTTGATGACGGTAAAAATTTACCGTCGCCTGAAAACGGTGTGATGATGAATGCAAGAACCGTACGAAGCGATGTATCAGCCGATGATGGAGATGGTCTGGTGCATCAGAAGAAAGGAGTCATTATGGCGAAGAAACGGGTGCTATGAAGAGGAGTGAGATATGCGTTGCACTGACGATTGAGAGTCGTCAGTGAGCTCGCTGTGCGACACGCGAGCAGAAAACAGTTACGCTAATCACACACTTGTAGTTTTGGCGAAAAATAGCCGAAAAACCCTATAAATAGTTCGACACACCACTGTTGAGCACTAGATATAGGGGTGGGGATGCCGTATTCTTCTAGAGGTTCAAGAAAACGATATCAATGTAATTTCGTGTGGCCCACGTCGAGTGCGGCCAAAATGCGGAACTCAGGAGAGTGTTCGCCTTATAGGAAAGGGGTGCCCGATGGGCGCACAGGTGCTGGAGGAAACCGTCACCGATAACGAGACCAAGGTGGCCGCCAAGGCCTCCACCGTGCTCGTTGAGAAGCGCGATGGTCGTGTGGTCGACTTCGACCCCATCAACATCATCTCTGCGGTCAAGTCTGCTTTCGGCGACCTGAACAAGGAAGTCGGCCCCGAAGAAGATGCCATGATCCGTGGTTTCGCCAACCAAGTCGAAGGCGAAATCAAGGGGCGTTACACCGGCCCCGCCAAAATCGAGGACATCCAGAATCTCGTGGAGCACGCCCTCATTGACGCCCACCTGTACGATGTGGCTCGCGCCTACACCAATTACCGTCTCGACAAAGACATTCAGCGTGCCAAGGCCACTGATGTCAACGAGGCCGTTGCTCGCTTCATTAATCATGACCCGACCCTGATTCACGAGAACGCGAACAAGGATTCCAACGTCTACTCCACCCAGCGTGATCTGCTGGCCGGTGCCGTGTCCAAGGCCGCCGCGTTCAACATGCTGCCGCCGGCGGTGTCCAACGCCCACATGAAGGGCGACATTCACTTCCACGATGCCGACTATTCGCCGTTCACTGCCCAGTCCAACTGCTCCTTGCCGAACTTCTGGGACATGTTGGCCAATGGCTTCACTCTTGGCAACGCTCCGATGGCTTCCCCGAAGTCCATCGCCATTGCGGCCACCCAGATTACCCAGATCATGAAGGACGTGGCCTCCAGCCAGTATGGTGGCCAGACCGCCAACCGTGCCGACGAGCATCTTGCCCAGTATGCCAAGAAGGATTACGAGAAGTTCCTTGAGGAAGCTCGTGAGACCATCCCCGACGGCATGCCGGTTGAATTCGCCCGTCGTCAGGTCGAGAGCGCCAAGAAGAACGAGCCCGCCAAGCTGCATTTCGGTTCCCGTGAACCGCTGCCGATGGACACCCCGTTCCACACCGACGTTGACGAACTTGAGCAAGAGCGTGAAATCCTCGCCAAGATTCGTACCCGCAAGGCCATCTATGATGCCATGCAGACCATGGAATACCAGATCAACTCCAACCGTGTGTCCAACGGCCAGACCCCGTTCGTGACTGTCGGCTTTGGTCTCGGCACCGACTGGTTCTCTCGTGAAGTGCAGCGCGCAATCCTGCTGAACCGTATTCGCGGCCTCGGCAAGGAACACCACACCGCCATCTTCCCGAAGCTCGTCTTTACTGTGAAGCACGGCGTGAACGCCGACCCGGGTGACCCGAACTACGATCTGAAGCAGCTTGCCCTCGAGTCCGCCACCAAGCGCATGTACCCGGATGTGGTGTTCTACGAGAACATCGTCAAGATCACAGGCTCCTTCAAGGCTCCGATGGGTTGCCGCTCCTTCCTGCAGGGTTGGATCAACCCGGAGACCGGCAAGGATGAAGAAGACGGCCGTATGAACCTCGGCGTGGTCACCGTCAACGTGCCGCGTATCGCCATCGAATCCCACGGTGACAAGGCTCGCTTCTGGAAGCTGTTCGACGAGCGTATGGAAGTCGCCCATCAGGCCCTCCAGTTCCGCATCATGCGCTGCAAGGAAGCCACCCCGGTCAACGCCCCGACCCTGTTCCGCTTTGGTGCGTTTGGTCGTCTTGGTGCCAACGACAACGTGGACCAGCTGTTCAAGAACGAGCGTGCCACCGTGTCGCTCGGCTACATCGGCCTTGCCGAGACCACTGCGGTCTTCTATGGCAAGAACTGGATTCGCGACCACGGCTGGGATCCGGAAGGCAAGGAGTTCGCGCTGTCCATCGTCAAGCGCATGAACGAGCTGTGCAAGCAGTGGAGCAAAGCGGAGGGTTACCACTATTCCGTGTACTCCACTCCGGCTGAATCCCTGACCGACCGCTTCAACCGCATGGACCGTGAAAAGTTCGGCCGTATCGAAGGCGTGACTGATCACGACTTCTACACCAACTCCTTCCACTACCCGGTGTGGTTGCAGCCCACTCCGATGGAGAAGCTCAGCTACGAGAAGGACTTCCCGTACTACGCTTCCGGCGGCTTCATCAACTACTGCGAGTACCCGTGCCTGCAGGACAACCCGAAGGCGCTGGAGGCCGTGTGGGATTACGCCTACAACATCGGCATCGGCTACCTGGGTACCAACACCCCGATCGACCACTGCTTCGTGTGCGGCTTCCAGGGCGACTTCGAGCCGACCGAGGAAGGCTTCAAGTGCCCGGAGTGCGGTAACTCCAACCCGGACAAGTGCAACGTCACCAAGCGCACCTGCGGCTACCTCGGCAACCCGGTGCAGCGCCCGATGGTGCATGGCCGTCACGAGGAGATCTCCCACCGCGTCAAGCACATGAGCGGCGAGACCGGTCACGTGACGCTGGCGGACGGCTCCGAGCGCGAGTGGTTCGAAGAGGCCAAGTAACTGCCGGTACCGCGCGTTGTGCTGTCCGCGAGGGTCGCCGGTATATGTTGTCTGACACGCTCAAGGCCGTTCGGCCAAGCTTACGGTCAGACAACATATACCGGCGACCCTCGCCCGTTGCGCGCAACGTTACGGTTGGACAGGGAGGATGATGATGGACAGGAAGTCGACGCTGCATGATTTCGCAGCCGGCGAGACCGGCCGCGGACCCGGAGTGCCGTCATCACTGACCAACAACCCCCGTTCCGGCCAGTGGGACGGGCGGCGCATGTCCAAGCGCATGATCGCCGACTACAAGACCTTCATCGTCACCGACGGCGAAGGCGTACGCAATTCGCTGTACGTCTCCGGCTGCCCGTTCCACTGCGTCGAATGCTTCAACTCGTCGATCTGGGATTTCCAGGCCGGCCACGAATACACGCAGAAGCTCGAAGACAAGATCGTCGACGACCTCAAGGCGCCGTGGATCCAGGGCATCACGTTCCTCGGCGGCGAACCCATGCTGAATACGCCCGTCCTGTTGCCGCTCGCCCGGCGCATCCGCGGCGAGTTCGGCCACGACAAAGACATCTGGTGCTGGACCGGCTACACGTGGGAGGAGCTGATGCGTCCCGGTGAGACGCCGGACAAGCTCGAACTGTTGCAGCTCATCGACATCCTCGTCGACGGCCGCTACCTCAAGGACCAGCACGACTCCCTCCTGCAGTTCCGCGGATCCAGAAACCAGCGCATCCTCGACGTACCGCGTTCGCTGGCCGCCGGCAGGCCTGTCGTCTGGGACAAGCTCCACGACCAGGAGCGCGACATCCCCGAAATGTACCTCAAGGATCGCGAGGCCGGCGAGGGCGCGCAGGCGTCG
>ENA-OROH01001296-OROH01001296.1-human-gut-metagenome-genome-assembly--contig:-NODE-1296-length-23948-cov-14.507387_pt1 | contig 23948 bp, 19 predicted proteins | sample MGYA00242125_ERZ509042 | MGnify/ENA primary metagenome ERZ509042 (study PRJEB26280, sample SAMEA2338738) | human gut metagenome | biome: human gut; feature: human-associated habitat; material: faeces... | reverse complement strand
AAATGGTGGGCGACCAGCTCGGCGCCAGCCTCGCGAACAACCGCCTGCTGTTCCAGGGCCTCTTCCTCGCACCGCACGTCGTCTCGCAGGCCATCAAGGGCGCGATCTTCGCAGCGGGCATGTTCGCCAAGCTCGGCTACAAGACACTGCCGCTGCCGACAGAGGTACGCGGCGACATCATCCAGGCCATCGAGCTCGGCAGCGCCGACAAGCTCATCGCCTTCTGCGGCGGCATCCAGAAGTATTCGCCTGTCGATTCCTTCGCCGCACCGGAGCCGTGGGACATGCCGGGCTACGCCGACAAGATCATCATGGCGGCAGGCACTTTCGTGCAGGGCGCTTCCATCGAGTTCAGTGCCGACGGCCCGCTGCGCGCACCCTACAACGTCTACCTGCAGGGGGGCCTGACCTTCGAGCACGCCATCATCGGCATCATGGGCGCCGCACAGGCCGTCCTTGATCTCGACGGAACGAAATAAGACAATAAGGCAATATCAAACGGCGTCTGCCCGAGAACATACACGCTCGGACAGACGCCGTTTTTTGTTGTCATGTTGTTATGTTGTTATCGTTATTTTTGTCTGCCTGTTCGTCCCGCACTGCAGAGCAATCCTGATTCAAATCTTATGGTAGACGCTGATCACGCGGGCGAGGACCGTGACCACGCTCGGGCACGGCTCTGCCTCTTCCTCGCGGCTCTTCAAGAGGTAGGTCCCTTTCTGGTCCTGGCGGAAGTAGCGCACGGTTGAGCGCCTGTCCACTTCTGCGACGACAAGGTCGAAGTCATTGGCAAATTCCTGCGGCGTGATGAAGAGAAAGTCACCCTCTGCGATGCCTGCTTCCCGCAGGCCATCATCCGGCATGCGCACGAGGTACGTCTTCTTGTGGGTAGCGAGCAGTTCCTGCGGGAAGGAGTAGACGTCGCTGAAATTCTTCTCGTCAAAGAGTGCCGCACCCTTGTGGATGCCGATGAGCATCGGCACCGGCACATTCTGGCGCCACGGGCGTTCGTCGAGGATATCGATAGCGCGCGGCTTCGTCGGGTCGCGCTTGATCATGCCATTGGCCTCGAGGCGCGACAAGTAACTGTGAACCGTTGAGCTCGACTTGAGCCCGACAGCCTCGCCGATTTCCCTTACGGAAGGCGGATAGCCCTTCTCGAGCAGGAAAGCCTTGATGAACTGGAAAATCTCTTTCTGGCGGTCACTTGATTTGCTCGTCTTGCGCATAATACATCCCCCTTATCTATCCGATTGCGTCATCAGTCTATTTGTTTCGTCCTGTTCTTTATTATAGCACATGTATGTTCGAAAAAAAAGAGTTTTATGAATATTAGAGGAAATTGAGGAGCCAGCCGCATGGGTGAATCATCATGAGAGCCATGAATGCGAAGGGAGCGGAAAGTCTTCAAAACGTATTCAAAGGGATTGAGAAAAATTTGACGATGCCAGACGATGAAGCTATAATGCAGGAAGAGTCCCTGGCGGCATCTTGCCTGGAATTGCCGAAAGAGGGGACGGATTGGAGCATGAACATCTTGAAATCTTGTAAACGAATCTATACCGCACTGCTGAGCCTCGTGCTGCTGCTCGTCTGGTCGGCCGTTGCCATGGCCGCGGCGCCGGACATCACGGCAGACGCCGCCATCGTCATCGACGAGGCGACGGGGCAGGTGCTCTATGAGAAGAACGCCGACAAGCGCGAATACCCGGCCAGCATGACGAAGATAATGACCTGCATCCTCGCGCTCGAGAAGAGCAGCCCCGACCAGCTCGTCACCGTCAGCCGCTATGCAGCCGATGTCGAGTGCACGCGCCTCTATCCGGGCTACACCCTGCGCATGGCCGACATTCTGCAGCAGATGATGATGATCTCTGACAACGGCGCAGCGACGGCCGTCGGGGAGGCAGTCGGCGGAGATGAAGCCACCTTCGCCGCGATGATGAATGAGAAGGCGCAGGCAATCGGTGCCGTCAACACGCATTTCGTCAACATGAACGGCATGCCGGATGCCAACCACTACTCGACAGCGCGCGACATGGCCAAGATTGCCGCCTACGCCATGCACAACGACGCCTTCCGCCAGATTGTTGGCACGAAGGCAAAGAACATCTACTACATCGCGCCGCAGGGCCACAAGACATACTGTCGCAACACGAATGAGCTGCTCGAATCGTATCCGGGTTGCACGGGCATCAAGACGGGCTGGACAAGCGCCGCACGCGGCTGCCTGAGCGCCGCGGCCAAGCGCGGTGACAAAGAGCTCATCGCCGTCGTCATGCATTCCGACGACGACGAGACGCGCTTCAGCGAAGCCGCCGCTCTGCTCGACTACGGCTTCGAGCAGGAAGAAGAGGCCGCAAAAGCAGCAGCTGACAGCGAGACAACAGCTGACCCTGCGCTTTCGCAGACCGCTGCCGCAGTTCACTGATGCAGCGGATATTCCATGAAATCGAGCCGACTGTAAAGCCGGAGAGAGGAACACCCATGACAGAAGAAACTTTTGCCAAGAAGCGCGATGAAGTCCTGCAGGCGATGATTACCTTTGACGCCGGTGATGCCAAGCGCATCCAGCACTTCCTCAAAGTCTACACCTATGCCGCCCTGCTCGGCCGCCAGGAAGGACTGCGCGCAGAGGTCCAGCAGACGCTCGAGCTCGCCGCCATCCTGCACGACATCGGCATCCATGCCGCTGAGGCGAAGTACAGGAGCGCTGCAGGCATCTACCAGGAAAAAGAGGGACCGGCATCGGCGCGCAAGCTGCTCGAAGAAGTCTCTGGCATCCCCAATACCATGATCGAGCGCATCTGCTACCTCATCGGCCATCATCACACCTATAAAGATGTCGATGGGGCAGACTACCAACTGCTGCTCGAAGCCGACTTCCTGGTCAACGCCTACGAGGATGAACTTTCCGCCAAAGCATGCAAAACCTTCCGTGAGAAAGTCTTCCGCACGACGAGCGGTACGGCCATGCTCAATGCAGTCTACGGCCTTGACTGAGTGCCATCTGCTGAAGCGGGCAACAAACAACAGAAAGGAGAGTCTCCCATGATCTTGCAGGCAACTGTCACGAAGTACATCCCGACCAACGCGTACATCTACGCCGACAATGAGACGAAGCACGGCTTCCTCATAGACCCCGGCGCACAGGCGGGTAAACTGCTCGAGCTCATCCGCGAGAAGGACCTGACCATTGAGGCCATCCTGCTGACGCATGGCCATTTCGACCACATCGGCGCCGTCAACGAACTGCAGGCGGTACTCCAGATCCCCGTGTATATGGGCGAGAAGGGGATGCTCTACGCCGAGAACCCCGTCTGGAACCTCTCTTCTCAGACCGAGAACCCCATCGTGCTCAAGGATGTCACGTATCTCGCAGACCATGCTGTCATCGCGCTCAAAGAGAAGCCGTCCTTCCAGATGGAGCTCCTCGACCTGCCAGGCCACACAGCAGACGGCGTCATCTATTACACGAAAGAGGATGGGGCCGCCTTCGTCGGCGATTCCATCTTCCAGGGCAGCTACGGCCGCACCGACATGTACGGCGGCGATGAAGAGGCACTGCTGCGCGGCATCCGCGAGCGCATCCTGACACTGCCCGACGACACCTTGCTGCTCTCGGGCCACTCAGCGCCGACGACACCGGCAGAAGAGCGCGGGCGCAGCTGGTATCAGCCCTGACACACATTTTACCCGAGGGACTCGGGCATCCGCATGCGTCATGTACGCGCCGCACCGGCCCACGCAGAGCCTCAAGATAGGCCACAGAGCTTAGGCCACAGAGCTACAGAGTCACAGAAAGGAATCCCCATGATCCAGGATATTGCACCAAAGAAACTCGACAACCAGTACAAGCCGTCGGCTGAGCCGATGGATGACAGCGTCGTCTTCGTCTTCGACGCGCGCACGGTACTCGTGCGCCAGGACGAAGGCAAGCTCTTCCCGACGTTTGCCCAGCTCGGCCGCCCCGACGGCTGCGTCTACCTCTTCACGATCGGCAAGAAGGCATTCTTCCTGCTGCTCAGCGAAAAAAGACCAGTCATCCCGGCAGATTTTGCCTTCGAGCCCATCAAGAACATCCGTCAGAACAAGGAGGCAAAGCTGCCGAGCTTCTACGCCTTCTACACGGCCCTGCACCTCTACGGCTGGTACCACACGAACCGCTTCTGCGGCGTCTGCGGCCAGCCGACCGTCCTCGACACAAAAGAGCGCGCCCTGCGCTGCTCCAAGTGCAACCATGTCATCTATCCGCGCATCAACCCGGCCATCATCGTCGGTGTCCTGCACAATGGAAAGATCCTTTTGACGCGCTACGCTGCAAGCCACAGCGACACAACCGTCTACGCGCTCATAGCAGGCTTCACCGAGATTGGCGAGACATTCGAAGAGACGGTCGAGCGTGAAGTCGCCGAAGAAGTCGGCCTCAAGATCAAGAACATCCGCTATTACAAATCCCAGCCGTGGGGCAGTGCCGCCGACATTCTCGCCGGATTCTACTGCGACCTCGACGGCGACGACACCATCCAGATGGACCGCGAAGAGCTCAGCCGCGCCTTCTGGGCAAAGCCAGAAGACGTCATCCTGCAGCCAGACGACTGGAGCCTCACAAACGAGATGATGGCCCGCTTCAAAGCAGGAGAACCGTGCTGATAAAAGCACGATTCCTGCAGCAAGTGCAAGCAGAAGATGGCACTGCCGATGCAATCGCATACGATAACATGCTATGAATAGATAGCATTATCGTCATTACATCAAAAAGCAGGCCGCTGCTGCGCAAAAGAAACTCCGGATTATCCGGACAACAGTCCTAAATCAAGCCCCGCATGACCGAATACCATCGATCCTGCGGGGCTTTCTTGTATCGAAAACCGCCTACGAGAAAGCACCGAGCAATCACATTCGCTCAATCGGCAGGGGAAATTATTTGTTAATACTTAAGTATTGCCATACATACTTAAGTATTAACAAGGTATTTACGGTAATATATATGGTATTACTCAAGGTAATGCGGATAGATTCCCGCCGGTTTTTCCAGGATTTTAGGTTAAAATATTACTTCCGATAATTTATACTTATCGGAAGTAATATGCAAGTAATCTCGTCTATGGCTGAACATTCGATGATAATCCTTACGGTTATTTTGTGTGACTAACGTGATTTTATGTTGCCGACTTCCTTGCAGGCTATCATGATTCCATCCGTCACTTGAAACGATAAAACAAAAAGGAAGCTGCTACAGAAGCAACTTCCTTTTTATTAAGTTCATTTAGTGTAGTTGAGGCAGATCGCATTGCCAGATAAACCAGTTGTCGTTATAATGTGTGTTACCTTTCCTGTGCAGCCGACATGGAAGAAGCCTTTCGAAATGCAAAAATAAATGAAATTCCTGCCGAAGTATCCTCGACGTTTTACCCTTGATCGTCTTTACTGCTTTGTGGATACCGAACTGTGGGTCAACCTCCAGCAGCAGGTGTACATTCACTGCGTTTTAGTCCATTGTGGTTTTCCAGTCCGGCGTACGATGTGCGGCGAAGCAGCGGTGTATCTGGTCGAGGCTGTTTTTCTCGAGGGCGATGTTTTGCGGCAGTTCCTGCTCGGAAAAATACGCCGCTTCGTTGGTCTCGATATTGGGCTGAAAGGAGCCGCCTAGGACCTTGCAGAGGGAGAAAATCTTGATAATCCCGTAGGGATTGTTGCATCGGTTGTGTCTGCGCCAGTCGTCGATGGCAATGACGCGGGTGATGGCGACATCGAGGCCAGCCTCTTCCTTGACTTCTTTGATGGTATTATCCGCGACCGACTGATCGACATCACACCAGCCGCCGGGCAAAGACCATTTTCCCGTGCTTTCATGAACGAGCAAGATCTTGTCCTCCTGGAAAATGGCCGCGCGCGTATCGATCTTGGGCGTCTGATAGCCCGTCTCATTGCAGAAGAGATCTTTGACTTTTGCGAGCGGCAGATCTGCCTGCGCTGCCATCATCGCGGCAGCAATGTCGCGCAGTTCCTGATAGCGCTCAAGGTCAAACCGGTCCCGCCCATAATGCAGGCCGGCTTGTGCAAGGCTCTGAATCTTCACGGTCCAGTCAAGCCACTGCTGCTTTGAAGATGGTTCCTGCCCTGCCGCCTCCTCAGACGCGGGCTTGTCTGCTGCCGTCTGGATGACATCGAGCTTCCCGGTGCGGGGATGGATCATCAGGCCGTGTACCTTAATGTTCTTCGGGATGTACGGGTTGCCGGCTATCTTGGCCACAGCATCCTTGACATTCTCGACAGGATCGCAGAACGCATTGGCCCACGTCTCGAGTTCGCCATGGATCTTGGCAATGGCGCCCTCACTCACGCCATGCGCGCGCATCGCAGCGGCGAGGCTGTCTGCCGTTGTCTTGGCCATGCCGCACTCGTAATGCCCGACGACAAAGATCTCCTCGACGCCGAGTTCATAGATAGCCACCATCAGGCTGCGGATGACCGCATCAAATTCGCCGGTGAGGTAGTTGCCGACCGTGCGGATGATTTTGGCATCGCCGCGCTGGATGCCCATGGCCGGCTCGAGGATCTCCGTCAGCCTCGTGTCCATGCAGGTGAAAATCGCCATTTTCTTCTTCGGCAGCTTGCTCGCGGCAATATCCTCTTCTGTATAGTCATGCTTGCCATGGGCCACAAATGCCTTGTTGGCAGCCAAGATTTCTTCTAAACGGTCCATTTTTCTTCCCCCTTGTGTCACGATGAACGGCTCTCCTTGTCATTATAGCAAAAATTCCCTCGCAACGGCCAGACAGTAAATGCCTTTTGTTGCGAGAGAATCTTGAGGGAATCTTGATGATGAGAGGTGGCTCTCGATGCGCTCACATCTTCTGATGGGCGCGGCGGGAGATGACGTCGAGCTGCTGCTGGCGGGTCAGGTCGATGAATTTGACGGCGTAGCCCGAGACGCGGATGGTGAAGTTCGCGTATTCCGGCTTTTCGGGGTGCTTCATGCAGTCGATGAGCTTGTCAACGCCGAAGACGTTGACGTTCAGGTGATGGGCGCCTTGCTTGAAATAGCCGTCCATCACGCGCACGAGTGTGGCAATGCGGTCTGCCTCGGTATGGCCAAGCGTTTCCGGCGCGATGGTCTGCGTGTTCGAGATGCCGTCGAGTGCGTACTCGTACGGGAGCTTCGCAACGGAATTCAGAGAGGCCAGCAGGCCGTTCTGCTCCGCACCGTACGACGGATTTGCGCCCGGCGCAAACGGCGCACCGGCCTTGCGTCCATCCGGCAATGCGCCCGTGGCGCTGCCGTACACGACGTTGGACGTGATGGTCAGGATGGACGTCGTGGCTTCAGAGTTGCGGTACGTGTGATGCTTGCGCAGTTTCGTCATGAAGGTCTTGAGGAGCCAGACGGCAATCTTGTCAGCGCGCGGATCGTCGTTGCCGTATTTCGGGAAGTCGCCTTCGACCTTGTAGTCGACGACCAGGCCAGATTCGTCGCGGATCGTGGAGACCTTGGCGTACTTGATCGCGCAGAGGGAATCGACGACATGGGAGAACCCGGCAATGCCCGTGGCGAAGGTCCGGCGCACGTCCGTGTCAATCAGGGCCATCTCAGCTGCCTCATAGTAGTACTTATCGTGCATGTACTGGATGAGGTTCAGGATATTCACGTAGAGTCCGGCCAGCCAGTCCATCATCTGATCGAAGCGATGCAGGACCTCATCGTAGTCGAGCACGTCTGACGTGATGGGCATGTACTCCGGCCCCACCTGCATGTGTTTGCCGTCTTTTGTCAGGAATTTTTCGTCCTTGCCGCCGTTGATGGCGTAGAGCAGGCATTTGGCAAGGTTGGCGCGCGCGCCGAAGAACTGCATCTCCTTGCCCGTCTGCGTGGCCGAAACGCAGCAGCATATGCTGTAGTCGTCGCCCCAGACCGGCTTCATGACATCGTCGTTCTCGTACTGGATCGAGGATGTCTCGATGGAGATGCGGGCGGCATACTTCTTGAAGGCTGCGGGCAGGGCAGGCGAATAGAGCACCGTCAGATTCGGCTCCGGGGACGGGCCCATGTTCTCGAGCGTGTGCAGGAAGCGGTAGTCCGTGCGCGTGACCATGTGACGGCCATCCATGCCGACGCCGGCCATCTCAAGCGTCGCCCAGACCGGGTCGCCGGAGAAGAGCTGGTTGTACGACGGGATGCGGGCAAACTTCACCATGCGGAACTTCAGCGTCAGGTGATCGATGAGCTCCTGTGCCTGCGTCTCTGTCAGCGTTCCCTCCGCGAGGTCACGGCTGATGTAGATGTCGAGGAACGTGGAGATGCGGCCGACACTCATGGCGGCGCCATTCTGCGTCTTGATGGCTGCCAGATAGCCGAAGTAGAGCCACTGGACGGCCTCTTTGGCATTCTTGGCCGGATTCGAGATGTCGTAGCCGTAGGCCTTGGCCATCTCCTTCATCTGCTTCAAGGCCCGGATCTGCTCGGCGAGCTCCTCGCGCTGGCGGATGATGTCGTCCGTCATGACACCGCAGCCGCAGTTTGCGAGGTCCTCACTCTTCTTCTCGATGAGGAAATCGATGCCGTAGAGCGCCACGCGGCGGTAATCGCCGACGATGCGGCCGCGTCCGTACGTGTCCGGCAGGCCCGTGACGATATGGCTGTGACGCGCCCTGCGCATCTCCGGCGTGTAGGCATCGAATACTGCCTGGTTGTGGGTCTTGTGGTACTCCGTAAAGATCTTGTGGAATTTGGGATTGACCTCGTAGCCGTACGTCTTGGCGGCCTCTTCCGCCATCCGGATGCCGCCGAACGGCATGAACGCGCGCTTCAGGGGCTTGTCCGTCTGCAGGCCGACGACCTGCTCGAGGTCCTTCAGCGATGCATCGATGTAGCCCGGGCCGTACGCCGTGATTCCCGAGACGACTTCCGTCTCGCAGTCCAGTACACCACCCCGCTTCCGCTCTTCCTTCTGCAGCTCCTGCACTTTGCCCCAGAGCTTGTCCGTCGCCTCCGTAGAGCCGGCCAGGAAGCTCTCGTCGCCGTCATAAGGCGTGTAGTTGTTCTGGATGAAGTCCCGCACATTTACATCATCTGTCCACTTTACACCCTTGAAGCTCCTCCAGGCAGCATCTCGATTCATGACGTTCATCATATTTCCTCCTTCTTCTAGACATCGATGCGTTTATGTGTCCATGCACATTTTTGTTTCTCGTTGATTTATATCATACCGTTTTTGGTGCGGCCCGTCCTTGATTTCACTCAAAGACTCATGCCAGGCATCACATTTTCTCTAGGAATTCTCTTCTTCAGACGCCCCCTAGGATATCCCGCGCCTGCTGCACGTCTTCCTCCGAAGGCGGCTGCACATCGCGGAGCTGATTGGGAATGCCGAGCTCGTCCCACTTGTAGAGGCCCATGTTGTGATACGGCAGCACCTCGACGCGCTCCACATTCGTCAGCGTATCGAGGAACGACCGCGTGCGCTGGAGCGAATCGGGCGCATCCGTCCATCCCGGCACAAGCACCTGACGGACCCAGATGGGCTTGTGAATGGAGGACAGATAGCAAAACATATCCCGGATATTGTCGTTGGGACAGCCTGTGAGTTTCTGGTGCGCCTCTGCATCGATGTGCTTGATATCCACGAGCAGGAGGTCGGTCACCCCCATGAGCGCCTGGAACTTGCTGAAAAAAGGCTCCCGGCGCGTAAAGGGCTGTCCGGCCGTATCGATGCAGGTGTGCATGCCGCGCGCCTTTGCCTTCTGGAAGAGATCCAGCAGGAAATCCATCTGCAGCAGGGGTTCGCCGCCGCTCACCGTGATGCCCCCCTCGTCTCCCCAATAAGGCCGATAGCGCTCCGCCTGGTCCAGCAGCTCATCTGCTGTCCGCAGTTCACCGCCCCGCTGCCCGTTCCACGTATCCACGTTATGGCAGTACAGGCAGCGCATCGCACAGCCCTGCAGGAAGATGATGAAGCGTGTCCCTGGTCCATCCACGGAGCCAAACGTTTCGATGGAATGAATGCGTCCCTGAATCATGATATCTCCTCACAAAAAAGCCCCCGCAAGGAATCTGTATCCTCAAGGTCATCATACAAGGTGTTGCTGAAAATTTCCTTGACTAAAATCAAAGACATGCCGAAATCGGGTTGGCCGGGGCTCAATCGCTCACCCGCTCCATGATTCAGCAGTCCCACTGGCGGGAACGGGCACACGGAGCGTCATGCCTCTTCTCCCGAGGATCCCGGACGAGCCAGCAAGCCCTCGAGCCGGTGGTAGTGCAGGAAGTCCCCGCGCTCACCCAGCGCACCGATCTCCTGCGGGCTGGCCAGGCGAAACGCCTCGACTTCATCGTCCTGGATCCGGACATCCGCCTGCGTAAAATCGCCCCAGAATTCATAGATGTCCACGAAATAATTGTTCTGCTCGGCCGGGCTGTCGCTGCGGTACGTGTGGATGCAGCGGCCCTGCTCCATCGTGAAGTGAAGCCCTGTTTCCTCGGCCACCTCCCGGAGCACCGCCTCCTCCGAACGCTCCCCGGCCCGGACGCCGCCGCCGGGAATCTCCCATTTCAGAGGAGCCCATTCCTTATCCGCCTTGCGCTGCGTGATGAGGATGCGCCCTGCCCGATCGCGGACCAGCGCCAGCACCGTTAGATGATAATCCCCCGGCTTCATGTGCCAGTCATTGCGGATCATCCTGCGCCCCGTCACGTGCTTCTCCTTGTCATAAATATCCCAGTATTCCATGCCTGCACCTCTCTTGTGATTTATTACGATTATTATATCACCAGAAATATCACATCACCAGTTATGACTCAGAAAAACGCGCGCGGAGCGCGCAAAAAAACAAGCTCTTTACAACAGAGCTTGTTCCCTTTATCATGCATTCAGTTTTTGATGACTTCCAGCACTTTGTCGGCAGAGATGTCGTGTTCACTCATGTAGTCGAGAAGTTCCTTGTAGTCGGCCTGAGCCTTCTTTGCCTTGACCTCCTCGAGCTCAGCTTTGAGCTTTTTGATCTCGTCTTTTTTCTTCTGGATCTTCGCCTCGATGGTTTCTATTTTCGCTTCGTAATTTGCCGTTCTAGCCATTCTTTTACACCTGTCCTTTATCGTATAATAAATAATTGAAATTTTTTCCTATTATAACACTATCCCGGCCCAGAAAAAAGTCTTTTATTCCATTTTGTCAAAAATTTCGCATGAGCAACGCGATTCCCCCGCACAAAAACGACTCCTTTTTTCGCTTGACCATATCGAATCATAATGATAGAATAAGCCAAGAATATATTATGAGACAATGATGTCGCTGCATGAACGCAAGCTGCCCCCAGACAGGATGAATGCAATCGTCCTGCCTGGGGGCTTTTGTCATATAAGAGATCAGATGGTCACATCGCGGTTGCAGTCCTTGGAGTAGATGTAAGCAAATGGCTCACGTCCGACACCATAGCATGCCTGTGGCACATAAGGGCCGAACCACATGAAATCATCTTTGCGAATGGGAATCCATTCCTGTTCCATGATGTACATCCCTTCTCCGGAAAGAATGTACGCACCGTGTTCCTGGACATGCGTCTCGACAAAAGAATGACAGCCGCCCGGCTCAAAGGACAGGATGTGCATGTTCATGTCAAAGGCCGTGTCTTTTGGGAGCAAATCCTTGATGAAGACATTCTTCATCCCCTCATACTCCTGAAAAGGCATCTCATTGACATTCCCCACGACGAGATGCGGCTGCTTGCCAGCGAGGGGCACGTACTTTTGTTTGTAGAGCAAGAGGCGCGATGCGTCCGGGCAGTTGAAGCGGATACCGCCCTGATTGGCAGGGAGATAAAGATAACCACCTGCGGTAAGCGTCTTTTCTGCTCCACCAGCCTCTACGACGGCACGTCCCTCGATGCAGTAGAGGAAGCTTTCGGCCTCTGGTTCAGCAGCAAGTGGCTCCACAGCTGCTCCACCTGCTTCCGCCTCAATCACATACTGCACAAAACTTGCGCCGAGCTTCGGTGACGCCACAATGCTGACCTTGCATCCCGCAACACCTGGGATGACGTTATTGACAAGGCCGCCTCGCGGAAGGATAGCATAAAGGCCCGGCTTCACAATGGCGCGCGTGGAAAGCAAATCGTTTGGATAACTCATGATACATTCTCCTTACTTATCACAAAATAATATATGACTCTCATGGTTGAATCAGCCCTTAAAGCGCCATGACGGCATCCTTGAGGACCAGTACAGCATGGGCCAGATCTTTGGCGGAACTCCACTCCTCCGGACAATGGCTGCGGCCGCCGCGGCTCGGTACGAACAGCATGGCTGTCGGCACATGAAACGAGATGGGCAGCGCATCGTGTCCAGCGCCGCTGATCATCGCATGCGGTTCGATCTCTCGCTTTGCTGCACATTCTGTCAAGAGCTTGCAGAGCCTGGCATCCATCTCTCCGGGCTCACTGCGGAGTTTCTCCGTGATGTCCACGGTGACACCTGCATCTTTTGCCTGTTCGTTCATGACAGCAAAGATCTCCGAAGCCATTGCCGCGAGTTCTTCCGGCTTCATAGAGCGCAGGTCAAGTGACAGGACTACGCTGCCGGGTACGGTATTGACGGCGTTTGGCGCGACTGTCAGTGAACCGACAGTCGCTACGGCTCCCGGCCGACGCTCAGCCGCCTTCGCTGCAGCGAGTACTGCATATGCCGCGACCTGCAGCGCATCATGACGCATATCCATGGGTGTCGTGCCGACATGATCGGGCTGTCCCTCAAGGCGGATTGCATAGCGGCGCATGCCGACAATACCGGTGACAATGCCGAGCTTCTTGCCGAGTGTCTCAAGCACGCGGCCCTGCTCAATGTGAATCTCGAAAAAGGCCCGCAGTTTCTCAATCGGCCATCGCTCTTTTTCGATTTGCTCTGGAGCGTATCCAGCACACCTGGCCGCTTCGTAAATGCTGATGCCATCTGCATCACGGCGCGCTTTCATCGCTTCAAGGCCAATCTCTCCGAGCAGGGCTTTGCTTGAGAGGAATCCGTCTCCAAAGCGGACACCTTCCTCGTCATTGAAGCCCACAACTTCCAGACCGTAAGGAAGCCTCTCACCGCGAATCAACCTGGCCAATTCAATGCCACATACAACACCGGCAATCCCGTCAAAGGCCCCACCCTCGCGGACTGTATCGTAGTGAGAGCCGATGACAATGCGCTGGCGTGCAGGAGACGATCGCAGGCCATGGACTGCACCAGTATCGTCCACCCGCACAGAGAGCCCCACATCCTGCATGGCAGCGGCAAGGTAATCCACCGCTTCCTTTCCCTCTGTGGTAAATGGCAGTCTCGTCACACCACATTCCGTAGCAGTAAATGACGCCAGTATCGTCAAGTGATGCTCGATGCGTTCTGCGAGTTCCTGCAGCACACGCTCTTCTTCCATTCCATCCACTTCCTATCTATCACATTGACTCATTGATTTTAATATGAGGAGGTATCCTTATGCCTACACTCCATTGGCTGATCCAAGAAAGCGGCCTGCACAACATCCGTCTGATGACGGGTAAAAGCCAACTCATGCACCCCATCGTCAGCGTCAATGTTCTCGATAATCCTGACGTCATCAAATGGTTCAAGCAAGACGAGCTCATTTTGACGACCGGCTTTGTCTTCAAGAATCATCCCGAACTCGTGCCACGCATCCTTCGCGATCTCAAGAGCTGCGGCTGCACTGCCCTCGGCATCAAGGTCCCCCGCTTCTTCCGCCAGATTCCGCCAGGAATGCTTGCGGAAGCTAAGGCACTCGATTTCCCGCTCCTAGAACTGCCCTTTTTCTACGGATTCTCCGAAATCATGCAGCGCGTCTATCATCAGGTCTATGTGGAAGACGCCAACCGTCAGCAGGTATCACAGAACCTTCTCTTTCAGCTCATGCAGGCTGTCCTCGACCGTACACCCATCGAAATGCTCCTGCTTCAAGCCGCCAAGGGACTGCACTACCCGCTGCTGCTCATCGATGCACGTCATCGGCCGCTCACCGCGGCCTTCCCAAACGGCAACGAAGCTGCCGCAAGCGAGCTCCTCGCCTCATTCACCTCCACGATTCCCGATCTCTCACCCAAAGCATCTTCCCTGCCGGATTACCTGTGCGAGGGCAATCACCGTTGGGGAATCCTGCCGTTCCCTCTGCCCAATCGAAGCGGCACGCTCTACGTGCTTCACGAGACCGGCAAAACGCCATCCCTGCCCGCTTCATTCTTTGAGCACCTCACACAGATCCTTGCGTTTTCCTTTGAACAGGACCACATCACCGAGCGCAGCTATGAGAACCGGTCTTCCGTATTCCTGCAGTTCCTCATGTATCATCAGGATGCCAGCGAAGCGGAAATCCGCAATCTCTGCACATTTTACGGCTTCCCGCATCATTGCACGTATCTCTGCCTGACTATTGCGCTCGACCATTTTCCGCCCGGAAAGAAATCCGAAGGACTGCGCATGATCAAGGGACTGCTGCCGGACTTCACGCCCGAACCTGCCACCACCTTTATCTGTGCCAATGAAAATCTATTCTGTTGCTTCTTTCTCTTCCCGGTGGACTATCACCGGCTGCAGATGATACACGAAATCAGTACTGCTTCTGATGCACTGGCCGCACGCCTGGCGCATATCACGACACTTCCGCTGAACTTTGGCTGCAGCGCCTGTCATCAGGGACTCATGGAGATTCGAACAGCCTTTGTCGAGAGCCTGCAAGCCATGAGCCTGCGCAAGCAGCTGTCTCCAGCAGCTCCAAACTCGTATCTCTCTCTGATTCCCGTGAACTTGCTGATGACCTCTGGCAACGCGCCGAAACTCCTGCAGGACCATCTTCTGGCACCATTGATCACCTATGATGCCCAAAATCATACCGCACTTCTCGCAACGCTTGACGCATATCTGCAGCATGGCTGCAATACGAGCGCTGCAGCCAAAGATCTGTTCCTGCACCGCAACACGATGATTCACCGTATCGAAAAGATCAAGGAACTCCTGCAGGTCGATTTCACCGATGAAACCGAAAACCTCTTGCTGCGCCTTTCGCTGATTGCTGTGCGGTTACACAACCATTAAGCATTGGCCAGGGCAACAAGGGTACCCGTCAGCACATCTGTGCCAGCAGCCAAGTCATCAAAATCCGTCCATTCCTGCGGGCTATGGCTGATGCCATCATGGCTCGGCACAAAGATCATCGCCACCGGTGCAAAATCACCGACGAGCATGGAATCGTGGAACGCCCCGCTGATCGTGTACATATAAGGAACATCCTGCTGACAGCAGTTCTTCTCAATGAGCTGCGTGATTTTCGGACTGCACCCCATCGGATGGTCATTGTTGACCATCTTAATCGTGACTGCCACACCGCGTTCCGACTCGACCTTGGAGACCGCCTGCCGGAATTTCACGACAAGTTCATTCTTCTTGTCGTAATCGCAGTCACGGATATCGACAGAAAAGACGACTTTGCCGGGAATGACATTGACGGCATTCGGTATGACCTCGACCTTACCGACTGTCACCGTTGTGTACTCGCTGTCGGAATGGCGGCCGAGATTTTCAAGGACAAGCGCGAGTTCACAGGCAGCCATGTAGGCATCCCGGCGTTCCTCCATGCTCGTGCCGCCCGCATGCGATTGGCGACCGATAACCTCGACCTCAAGCACCGTTGGTGCACAGATCGTCTTGACGATGCCGACCGTCTTGCCCGCCCGCTCGAGCACGCCGGTCTGGTCAATATGAAGCTCGACAGCAGCAAAGACATCGCCGGGCTTCTTCTTGACCAGATCGAAATCCTGTACAGGAAAGCCGAGCTGTTCGAGGACTTCGTAGAGTGACTTTCCCGCCGCATCGTGCAGAGTCGCCGCCTCAGCCGCATCAAGCTTGCCAGCGAGCGCCCGGCTGCCAAGACAGCCCAGTTTAAAGCGAGTCGGTTCCTCTGACGTGTAGACCACAACGACAAGGCTGCGCCGCAAGGAGATGCCTGATTCCCGGATGAGCCGCACGGCTTCAAGTCCCGCGACCACACCGCTCATACCGTCAAACATACCAGCATTGAGCACGGTGTCAATATGAGATCCCGTCCAGACGGGCGGCAACGTCGCATCAGTGCCGGGATAGACGCCGAAAATGTTGCCGATGGCATCTTCATGAATGGTCATGCCGAGCTTTTTCATCTCCCCCTTCACATAATTGCGGGCACCTACTTCCGGCTCTGTGAAGAGCACACGAGTCGTGCCAAATTCCGGCGTAGAATTGTAGGTATTGATTGTCTCCAGCCACGTTTCGATATTGGCTGAATTTGCTTTGCCCAACTGTTGCATACAGGATCCTCCTCACATCACATTCTGCGGCTGTCCATGAATCCACTTGGCCACATTCTCAAAGGCGATGACGGCGCGCTTTTCAAGTGCCTCCTGTGTTGCAAAGCCGATATGCGGTGCGAGCAGCACATGTGGCGCAGATAGCAGCGGATTATCTTCTGGGATGGGTGGTTCACCGTCAAAGACATCAATGCCAGCACCGGCAATCCGCCCCGCCGAAAGTGCCGCTGCAAGCGCTGCTCCATCGACGACCGGGCCACGCGCCGTATTGATGAGAATGGCCGTCTCTTTCATGAGGGCGAGCTCCTTGATGCCGATCATCCCCCGCGTTGCTGGCGTCAACGGCACATGCAGCGAGACAATATCCACGGTCTGCAAGAGCTCATCCAATGACAGGAATGTGACGCCGGACACCTCCTTCTTTGTGCGGCTATAGGCGTAAACCTCACATCCAAAGGCCTGTGCGAGCTTCGCTGTCGCGAGACCAATCGCACCAGCACCGACAATGCCGAATTTTTTGCCGCAGAGCTCGCGCCCGAGCAGTCCCGCCCGCTTCTTACCGCTGCGTACTGCCGCATCACACTCCGCCAGTTTCCGGTAGAGCCCGATTGCCATGCCAATGGCCAGCTCACTGACGGCTTCATTCGCATACCCGGAGCAATTCGACACAACCAGGCCCTTCTCATGACAATAATCCATGGCGACATGATCAACACCTGTAAAGGCCACACTGATAAATTTCGCTGCGGTTGCTGTTTCAAGCACAGACTGTGGCAACGGGGAATTGGCCAGCATCAGTACATCAGCACCCTGCACACGCGCCTTTTTCTCAGCGTCATCCCTGGCCTGCGTGTTGTAATACGTCAGCTCAACATCATCCGGCAGATATTTCTTGGCCAGGCTCTGCACCTGCTCCTCTGTGATACCCAGCGGCTCTATGATGGAAAGTCTCATGCTATCGTCTCCTTCTATCGATATCGTATTCATCATGCAAAATCGTACACTGGCTGTGTCTCAGGCTAAGAAATGACCGGATGCCTTTTCACAGAAGCCCTCACTGCCATAAATCCGCTTCCCGCGCAGATAGGTTGCCACCGGCAGCCCACGACCCTTCTGACCGCAAAACGCTGAGAACGGATGCTTGTAGAGAAGATCTGCTTCCCGGATTTCCCATTCTCTGTTGGGGTCGAGCAGGACGAAATCGGCGTCGAATCCCGGCAGCAGTGCCCCCTTGCGCCCCCAGAGGCCAAAAATCTTGGCCGGATGTTCGGCAAAAAGGCGAGTGACGAGTGCTGGAGAAGCATGATGGCGGTTCACCATGTAGTCCCAGCAGGTCTGCAATGTTGTCTGAACGCCACTCAGACCGCCCCAGGCCCCGAAGATGCCCCGAGGGCCATCCTCGTTTTTCTCAGCCAGATCACAGGGAGAATGATCGGAACATATCGTATCGATGGTGCCGTCCAGTACGTAGTCAAAGAGCTTTTCCGCGGCCTGCGGGCTGCGCAGCGGCGGGGAACATTTTAACACGCCGCCCTTCTTCAGAAAGTCTTCGTCTGTAAGCAGCAGATAGTGCATACACGTTTCCGCCGTCACCGCCAGGCCTTCTTTTTTTGCCTTGCGGATGAGTTCCGCCACGTCCGGATGCGAGACATGACAGATATGAACGCGGCCGCCCGTCCGTCGGGCAATGTTCAAAAGGTCGCGGACGGCTTTTTTCTCCGCAGCAACCGAGTGGACATCTAAGTAATCCTGACGCGCAGTGGCACCCGCTGCACATTTCTGCGACTCTCCCTCCTTTAGCATGGCGCAATCTTCGCAATGGAACCCCGCCAGACCGCCGAATGATTTAAGGATATCCAGCCGGTCCTCGATTTCTTCGAGTGTCAGATTGGTGTAATCCTTACTTGGTTCACTCATGAAGCATTTAAATGCCGCAGCTCCAGCTTCCTGCAAATCACCAAGCTTGTCCCGATTCGTACGGATCAGCGCACCCCAAAGAGCAAAATCCACATAGGACCTTCCCGTCAGATACGCTGCTTTTTTCTGCAGAATATGACCGTTTGCAACAGTTGGCTCGTTCTGCATGGGCATGTCAATGACAGTTGTCACGCCGCCACAAGCTGCGGCTCGGCTGGCATGTGGAAAATCATCCCGCCAAGTAAATCCCGGATCGTTAAAGTGCACATGATCATCAATGCCCCCCGGCAAGACATACATGCCATTAACATCCATCATACATTGTGCTGCTATACCTTCCGACGAGTCCAAAATCGCTGCAATCTTACCTTCACGCACAGCTAGGGATTTTTCCACTACGCCTTCCGGCAGAACAAGCCTGGCATGTTCGACAAGCAAATCTAGCTTTGGTAACATAGGAATCGCCTCTTATTCTACCGTCACTTCAGCCGGGAACAACTTCTTCATCGCTGACGTATCGACATAACTGTTGAATTTCGGCACAGACTTGATACTCTTCATATCGAGCATGAATTTTGCCATATTATTCGTGCCGTCAACAAACTGCTGATCGAACTTCATTGAGTAAGCATTCTTCTTGATGATGCGCAAGCAGGTCGCTTCATCGACATTGATACGCTTGGAAATAATCTTGGCAGATTCTTCCGGATGCTCATTGATATAGTCCGTGGCCTTATGCAAGGCACGCAGGAGCTTTTCCACTGTTTCCGGATGTGCCTTGGCGAAGTCATCCTGCACCTGCACCGTCATGTAAAAATCAATCCAGTGAACATCGCCCTCAGCTCCCGGCAAATACGATTTTGTGCCATTAAAAAGTTCTGTGCCACCATGCTCAACAGCCTTACCAATCCATGGCTCCCAAGCAGCCATCGCGTCGATGTCGCCCTTGTCAAGGGAAGCCAGCTGGTCTGAGGCTTGCAGGTTTACGAACTGGATCTTGTTGATATCCGTGCCGGTTGCTTCACACATATTACGTACAGCAATAAGCACACCGGCACCATTCGTCATGCCAATTTTCTTACCTTCAAGGTCTTTGGGACTCTTAATGTCAAGTCCTTTACGTGCTACAACGGCCTGCGTGCCAGCTGCATTGGCCAGCGGTGCCACCACTTTGACTTTCACGCCGTTTGCCGCCACAGAGATATTATTGTAAATAGAACCAAAACATATCTTAGCTTCACCACTAGCCACGAGCGGGGCATTTTCATCCGGGCCATTCATTAATTTGTTTTCAATGTTTAGGCCTTCTTCCTTGAAGAAGCCTTTTTCCTCAGCAATAATCTGCTGGCCGGATACCTGCGGATCAAGTTCACCGTAAGCAATGATTTTATCTCCACTGCCAGCGGCACTGCCGCTGCTCTTATCGGCACTCTGGCCGCCGCACCCGGCGAGCAGTACGGCACTGGCCGTCACGATGGCTCCACATGCAAGCCACTTCTTCATCTTTTTCATCATGCCATTCATCGAGATTCCCTCCATCCTCTGTCTCTCAAAATACCATTTACCCAAATTCCAGGGACGTATTTATTTCTCTACGGCCTTGCTGCTGCCAACATTTCTCCAACGGAAGAGATGTTTTTCAATGAGCGACAAGAACGCGTAAAAGACGGTGTATTCCAAGCCGATCAAGGTTGCTGCCATGAACATATCGGCCATCTTAAACCAGTTCTTCGCATTGACGATGATGTATCCCAAGCCACTTGAAGCACCCATCATCTCAGCTACGACCAGCGCCGAAAACGTCAATGCCAAGCTGATTTTCATACCTTCAAAGATTTTCGGCAGCGCCGAATTCAAGATGACTTTCGTGAAGACTTGATAATCCGAGGCGCCAAGGCTCTTAGCCGAGCGGATGAGCAAGGGATCCGTCTCCTTGATGCCGTTGACGATGTAGATCATCATCGGCACGAAAGTCGAATAAGCAATCAATGCAATCTTTGAAGCTTCACCGATGCCGAACCAGATGAGGAACATCGGCAAAAACGCAAAGACCGGGATAGGGCCAATCATGTTGAGCACCGGCGACAGGATGTTGTCGGCATCGCGGCTCATGGCCACCCAGATGCCGATGATGAGTGCCGCCGCTACGCCGAGCACGAATCCCGTGATCATGCGGTAGAAGCTCACACCGATGTGCATGAAGAGCGTGCCATCTAACATGTAATCGTAGGCCGTCTCGAGGACTGTGACCGGTGACGGCAGAAAGACGGGATTAAACCAACCGTTCTGCGCATTCATATAACTGATGAATTCCCAGATGCAGAAGAACAAGAACAGCGACAGCGCTTTATAATAGCGGTCAGCCCGCGCCCGCCTTGCCTCTTGGAACTTGCGCGGCACGACTTTTTTCTCATATGTCGGATCGGCTTGGAACTGTGATACGACCATACCGTCAAAATACGATACATCCGCACCTTTTGCCTCCCCTTCCAACAAAATGGATTCGTAACTGGGCCTCTTTGCCGTGGTCTCCATGCGCATCGTCTCCTTTGCCTGCCCTGGCATCAATGCCATTGCTTTATCCTGGATTTCTTTTCCTGTCATTCTGCAATCACCGCCTCTTCGATGGCCACATCTGCGATTTGATGTGAAAAGAGATCAACGTAGTCCTGGAATGCCTCGCTGCGGATATCGCGCGGACGCGGCAGATCAATCCGCTCATCGAGCGATACACGACCATCCTTGAGAATGACGACACGGTCTGCCAGATACACGGCCTCTGGCACGCTGTGCGTGATGAAGAAGATGGTCTTTTTACTCAGCTGCCAGATGCGGATGAGCTCCTTGCGCATTGCATCACGTGTCAAGGCATCAAGTGCTCCGAGCGGCTCATCCATCAAGAGCACTTGGGGATCGTTGACCAAGGCCCTGGCAATGCCGACACGCTGTGCCATGCCGCCTGAAAGTTCCGACGGATACGCATTTTCATAAGTTTCGAGGCCAATCATCTTGATAAACCGCGAGGCAACCTCTGCCGCATCTTCGCGCTTCTGGATCCGCAGGCCGAATTCAATATTCTGACGCACGGTATACCAGGGGAACAATGCGTGCTGCTGGAAGACGACGCCGCGCTCAACAGACGGCCCGTCGACATCTTTGCCATTGACGCAGATGCGCCCCTTGTCCGGCTTCAGATAACCCGCCAGGAGATTGAGCAGCGTCGATTTGCCACAGCCGCTCTTGCCGAGCACGCAGATGAATTCTCCATCCGCGATTTCCAGATTGACATCCTTGAGGATGTACTTGGGCTTTCCATTGACGATATCAAACGCTTTATGGACGTATTGAAAGCTGACACCCATATTCTGCCTCCTATCCCCAGGCAGAATCCTGCCTGAAATAAAAGAGGCGCAAAACAGAAAATCTGTTTTGCGCCATTGCAAACTTCATATTATGCTTCACTTGCATACCAATTCTTAATTCCGGAATCTTTTCTCGATCCGTTTCTTAAGATGCCTTTATTATACAGAGCTTCGTCCTTCCTCACAATGTGCAGACTGCCCTTTTTCGCGGTATACATCTCAGCAGACTGCACAAGACACTGTAGGTCGGCATAGAAAAAGAGACGCAGGAATGCGTCTCTTTTGATTCGATATGACGTATGGATCAGGCCTCGTGTTCTTCGTGGAGATGGCGGTTCTGCGTCTCTTTCATGAGCAGGGCGACGATGAAGAGGCAGGCCTCGAAGGCGACGACGATGATGTCGAGGGCGGCGACGTGGCCGAGCGTCGTGGTCAGGAAGCCCATGAGCGGGCCCGAGAAAAATGAGAGGAAGTAGCTCGAAGCGCCGACGATGCCGGTGGCCAGGCCGATCTGGCTCGTGCTGACGCCATCCTGGGCGATCGTGTAGCCGAGCACGTAGATGGCGTGGAGGCCGATGCCCATGAGGCCGCCGACGATGTAGAGCACCGCGGAGGTCTGCGGGATGACGTGGAAGATCAGGAACGCGCAGAGTGCATTGAGTCCGGACAGGCAGATGATGGTCGGCTTGCGGCCGAAGCGGTCGGCGAAGAAGCCGAGCACGACGCCGCTGAGACCGCCGATGCCGTAGATGGCGCCGAAGAAGGAGCCGGCCTCTGTCGGGCTGAATCCCTTATACGTCATGAAGAGGTACGGGCCCATCGAAGCAAAGCCCCAGTACGGGATGATGTTGAGGATCTGGATCAGGACACCGAGCCAGACGACTTTGTTGAAGCCGACCGTGCGGATTGCCTCAATCAGATGAATGCGCTTGATGTCCGTCGAGGTATCCGTGTATTTTCTCTTGAAGCCGAAGATCAACAACAGGCCGAAGATGACGGTGGCGATGCCCATGTGCGTCAGGCCGACGCTCCAGTCACCCGTGCGCTCCAGGCTCCAGCCGTAATACGTCGGGCCGACATACGCGCCGATGGAGTAGAACGTCATCATGAGTCCGTTGAGCATGGCGCGGGCGGCCGGGAAAATCGAGCCGGCTACCGAGTACATGACGATATTCCAGCAGCCTTCAAAAATGCCGAAACAGACACGCCACAGGGCGGCTCCTGCAAAGCTGGCCGAAGTCGTGACGCAAGTGGTCATGCAGCCGAGGCCGACCATGCCGAAGATCAGCATGCGCTTGCGGCCGAACCGGTCCGCGAGGTAACCGGCAGGGATATCGATGAGTGCCTGCCCGAGGGTGAAGATGGTGCCAATCGTGCCGAGCTGGACGGCGGTCAGCGACAGCGAAGCCGCAACAGCCTTGAGGCCGACGCCGAAGGAAAGGCGGTTCGCCGAGTAAAACGCATAGCCGAGTGCCAGCAGGAACAGCTGAAACCAGAGTACCTTTGGCATTTTAAAGGGATTCTTTTGTTCCATCATGCATACGTCCTTTCTGAATGTAAAATATGAATACAAAATACAGATGAGATTGTTTTGTATTATAGCACTTACAGAAAGAATGTAAATCAGGCACGCAAACAAAGTACAAAAATTTTTATACGATGCACATTTTGCGAAGTACGGCGAACGAGTGCGATAAAATAGGGATAAAAACACGCGAAGAAGCGCGAAATGTGCACAGACGTGAAAAAGGCCCCCTGCCTCCGGCACAGCCGGCAGACAGAAAGCCTCTCGTTCTGGAATGGGAATGGATATGGGTATGGACTCAGGCCCGGCTCGCTTCCATCAGGTCGAGCAGCTGCGCGGCCGTCTTCTTGCCGAAGTGAGGACCGTCCTCATTGATGAGGAAGCATGGCACGCTCATGACCTGATACGCCTCGCGCAGCGAGGGATAGAGGTTGAGGTCGTAGACATCCGTCGTAATCCTGGGATTCAGGGTCGCGAGGCGCTGGGCTGCTGTGACGAGCTCCGGACAGAGCGTGCAGGACAGGCTGACGAAGATGCGCAGATGACAGGGCGTATCCCAGTCGAGCAGACGCTGACGCAGCGATTCGTCCAGGGCCTGTCCCGGCCCTGCTGCATTGTAGAGTCCCAGCACAAAGGAAGTGAATTCATGGCCGCCCGGCACGCCGTGAAACGCGATGCCGGCAGGCTCGCCGCCGCAAAAAACGCGGACGCAGGGGCGCTCGCCTTCAGCAGCCGCCTCCTCCGCCGGCACGCGCACGACCTGGAGCTTATCTGTCAGACGCGCGAGCTCGTCCACATACGATGCGAGCTCGCCGCTC
>ENA-OROH01001289-OROH01001289.1-human-gut-metagenome-genome-assembly--contig:-NODE-1289-length-24025-cov-3.510972_pt1 | contig 24025 bp, 24 predicted proteins | sample MGYA00242125_ERZ509042 | MGnify/ENA primary metagenome ERZ509042 (study PRJEB26280, sample SAMEA2338738) | human gut metagenome | biome: human gut; feature: human-associated habitat; material: faeces... | reverse complement strand
TGATGATCAGGGGGGAGATACAGTTGGGCAGGATGTGACGAAATATGATGTGTGCGCGTTTGGCACCCATGACCTGCTCCGCCCATACATATTCACGGCTGCGGATGGACTTCACCTGGGCCCGTACCATTAGAGTATAACCCGGAATGGCGGCGATGCCTAGGGCTGTGATCAGGGTCACCATACCCTGCCCCAGGGCTACGCCGATTCCCATGGCCAGAAGCAGGTTGGGGATGCTCAAAAGGGCCTCCATAAAGCGCATAATGATGCTGTCCAGCCAGCCGCCCAAATATCCTGAGCAAAGCCCCAACAGGATTCCAACCGCTCCGCCCCAGCAGATGGATAGGGAGGTCACCAGCAAGGAGGTGCGCGCCCCGAACATCAACCGGCTGAGTACGTCCCGCCCCAGGGCGTCCGTCCCCAGAAGATGGGACAGATTGAAGCCCTGCAGGCGGATGGACAGATCCAGCTCATTGGGGTCATAGGGGGCGATCAAAGGGGCCAGCAGGGCTATGGCCACAAACAATCCAAGAACTCCCAGCTCAAACCAAGAGGACCGAAGAATATCGTTCCAAAAGAAACTACTTTTCTTATGTTTCATAATATATTCTACCTGCCAATCCGGGGATCTACCATGCTGTATGCCAGATCGGCAAGCAGCATGACCACCAAAACCACAAAAGAAACCACAATAATGCTTCCCTGAATCAGGGGAATATCCCGATTGAACACGCCGCTGATCATCAGCTGCCCCATACCGGGGATGTTGAATATCTCCTCCGCGATTACCGATCCGCCCAGGATTTTTGCAATATTCATGCTGATGACGGTGAGTACCGGGATCATGGCATTTTTCAGCATGTGCTGCTTGACCACTTGCTGAGGGCTCAGCCCCTTGGCGTACGCGGTGCGGATATAGTCCTGCTGGGCGGTATCCAAAAGTCCTGCCCGAGTCTGACGGATGATGGCGGCGGTGGGCTGGAAGGCAATGGTTATGCAGGGGAGAATGAGTTGTCGCAGACCTTGCTGCCAGTCTTGCGACAGGGCGGTATATCCTTGAACGGGTAGCAGTTGCAGCTGTTGGGCGAAGATAAAGATGAGAAGAATGGCGATCCAGAAGTTGGGAATGGAGATGCCGAAGGTGGCCAGACGGTTGATGCTCGTCTCCACCCAGGTGTCTTGCTTGAGTACGCTGAGTACCCCCAAAGTGATGCCCAGCACGGCGCTGATGATCAGGGAAATTCCTCCCAGAAAAAGAGTGACAGAAGCCCGGCGCAGCAGGATATCCAGCACATCTGTGTGATAATAGGTTGAGGTGCCGAAGTTACCCCTGAGCAGATCGGACAGCCATAATATATATTGAATGGGCCAGGGCTTGTCCAAATGAAGCTCCTGCTCCAGCGCCAGCTTTTGTTCCGGGCTGGCATCGGTACCCAGCATCAGGGACACGGCATCTCCGGGCATGATTTTAATCAGAAGAAAGGAGAGAATAGATACGCACAAGAGAACCGCCGCCATCTGCAGTGCTTTTTTTAGAATATATTTCATACGCCATCACCCTGCCCCTTCTGAAAAATAAGCGCTCTCCGGGGTCCACTGGATATAGCGGCCCAGGGAACAGAAATGATCTCCGTAAACCGTGTCTTTTTTCACTGCGATGGAGGAGGCCACCCACCCTGTCCCGATGGCATAGTCGTCAATAAGAATTTTTTCGGCCTGCTGGATATATGGAATGGCGTCGGCCTCGGTGGCCTGGGCTCTGGCCAGATCCAATGCGTCGAAAAACTCATTGGGTAGAGAAAGCGCTGGCATTCTGGTGGCGTGGGTCTCTCTGGACAAAAGTCCCTTCATGCTGGAGAACTCGTTGGGAGCATAGCCAAACTTGACAACGCCGATGCCGTCCTCCCAGCCGGTCAGAATAATTTCCTCATAGTATTGGGCGGCATCCATCAGCATGACCGTCACGTGGATGCCCACCCGATCCAGATATGCCTGTACGGCCGCACCCAGCTCGGCATTCAGATCGTTGTTTTCCATATAAATTGTGGTGGAAAATCCGTCCTGGTACCCAGCCTGGGTCAGAAGCTCTTTGGCTTTTTCGGGGTTATAGGGATATCCCTCGATTTCGGGGTTATAAAACTGGCTGTTCACACTGGAGAGCTGATTGGTGTAGCTGCCTGTTTTACCGATCAGGTACTGGGTAATGGCCTCCATATCAATGGCGTACAGGGCGGCCTGTCTGACCTTCAGGTTGGAGAAAGGGGACTGGGGATTGGCGCTGGAAAACCACAGCATATAGCCATAGGCTGCCTGCTTGCCCACTGTTTTGACACACCCTGTCTGTTGGGATAGGGAAGTCAGCAGGGAGTCGGTCACCTGGGCAATGGCATGGAGCTCGCCCTGTTCAAAGGCGGCTGCCATCACAGCGGAGTCCTTTACAATGTGGTACTCTACACCATCCAGGTAAGGGAGCCCCTCAATCCAGTAGTGATCATTCCTGGTATATACGATCTTGGAGTCTACCTCCCAGCTCTCAAAAATAAAGGGGCCTGTTCCTACCGGGTGTACCGCAGCCCAGTCCTCTCCGTGCTCCTCCACAGCGGTGGGGGACACCATCATGCCAACATTGCCGCTGAGGGTGTGAAGGAACTGAAAATCCCGCTCAAAAAGGTGGATTTCGATGGTATATTCATCCACCACCTGGAGGTGGGCAATGTTATCCGTCACAGAGGCATTTCGCCCCTCGTCAATGCAGCATTGCAGGTTCCAGCGTACCGCTTCCGCGTTAAAGGGCGTTCCGTCATGAAACATCACGCCCTCCTGGAGGTGGAATGTATATGTTAGTCCGTCCTGGCTGGTTTCGTAGTCGCGCACCAGCCAGGAAATGAGTCCTCCATCCTCGTTTAGACGGAACAGCTGCTCCACGGCGGGGGCGGCGATCATAATGGCCAGGGAATTGCTTGCCGTAGCGGGATAGCCCAGCACAGTGGCGCTCTCTCCGTCGGGGGTGGTAAAAATCAGCGTGCCGCCGTACTGACCCTGCGGATCTGTCTCCTCAGCGGCATCAGGAATTTCCTGGTCAGCATAGTTCACATTTGCCTGCAGAAAAAATAAGATTGCCGCCACAACGGTGACAGCAATAGCTTTATACAGGATTTTCTTGGCTATGTTGTACATGTTTGGCGTTCCACCTTTCCCGTGCATAGTTTCTTTTTCCACGCATAAAGCGGAAACTTATACTTGCGCTTATTATAAACACAATAATATGCAAAGTCAATTGTGCCAAAAATAATTTTTTATTTTTTTGACCTCAAAAAATAAAATCCAAAACATAAATGTTAATTTCTATAACATTTTTGTCATTTAAAAGTTAGAAAATGATTCGATTTTTAACACACTGGTCTATAAAAGCGAAGAATTCATTCTAAAAAGCGAATGTTATTCGCTTTTTATCCAGCAAAAGCGAGAATGTGATTGAGCCCCCTTGACAGTGAAAAAAGCTGGTGCTATGATCATAACACAAAACCGAACAACACTCGGTTTATGGGCGCGCTGTATTTACAACACGAAAGAGAGGGCGAATCATGAACAAGAGCAACACATCGTTTTTGACATCCCTAAAGGGGCTGTGTAACCGGACATTCTTATTGATGCTGCTGATTGAAGCATTGAACAACTTTGCCACGACCACCGTTAAAACTCCCATTAACGTGTTTGGCGCCGCCCTGGGTGCCAGCGCGGTCATCATTGGTTTGTCATCTTCCCTTTATAACTTTACTGCTACCGCCACCAGACCCTTCTCCGGCTTTGCTATGAGCCGTGTAAATCACAAGCGCTGGCTGCAGATTTGTATGGTCTTGCGTATGGCCAGCTTTGCGCTGTTCATCGTCACCAATAACGTAGTGGTCTATGTCATCGCCAAGTGCTTCCAGGGCCTGGCCTATGCCGCTGCTGCCACCGTGATTCCCGCGGTTATCGGCTCCGCCAACAGCAAGGCCGCCCTTGGTACCGCCTACGGTTTTTATCTGGCCGCGCCTCGAATCATCACCAGCTTTGCTCCTTCTGTTTCCATGTACATTTATGATAACTACGGCTCCACGCCGACCTTCCTCACCGGCATTGGCCTGACCGGTGTCTGCCTGATTCTGACCTTCTTCCTGAACCTGCCGGAGGATCAGGCCCGGGCTGCCGCTCCTGCTCCCAAGAAGGAAAAAGTTCCCTTCTCGCTGCGCTCCATTGACCGCTTTATCTGCTTCAGTGCATTCCCTGTGTGCCTGATCAACCTCTTTGGTGGCTTGGTATACTTCGCCAACGCTGAGTTCCTGGTGCTGTTCGGCGAGGAGAAGGGCATTGCCAATGTGGCCATCTTCTTCACCATCACCAACCTGATTTCTATCTGGGCCCGTCTGGTGGGCGGCGCCATCACTGACCGGTTCGGAACGATCACCATTGCCGTCTATCTGGCTTTGATGGCCATGGCCCCCATTCTGATCGGAAGCGCCACATCCCTGACCCCCATTATTGTGGCTGCGGTGGTCTATCAGATCGGTCAGGGCTGCCTCTTCCCCGCTATCCTGTCTCTTGCCGTTAAGATGGCTCCGGATGAGGAGCGGGCGCTGGCCACCTCCACCTTCTATTTCCTGCTGGACTTCTCCGGCGTCATCGGTTCTGCGGTTGCCGGCTTCCTGGTACAGTATCTGGGCTATGAGATGATGTATTTCTGCTTCGCCGGCTTCCCTGTGCTGGGTATCATCATCTACTTCCTGTATCGTCCCACCATCAAGCGCACGCTGGCCCAGTTCGGCGCGGCGTAATCAGCCCGGAACTTATATTTTGACACATTGCAACAAGGAGGGAAACCGATTATTTCGGTGTTATAATGAAAGTTTTACGCGATATCATGTCCCCCGCGCGGGATGGGGTTTTGCTGGCTGTGGATGTGTACATGCCCGATGAAGGGGGGCCCTTCCCCACCATCGCGGTCAGAACCCCCTATGAAAAGAGCCGCTGGGAACAGCAGCACAGATATGGAAAGGAATATCAGAACCCTGAACGCTTTGTGGCCGCGGGATACGCTGTTGCGGTTCAGGATTGCCGCGGCACTGGCAATTCCCAGGGCAAGTATTTCCCATGGCGGGATGACGCCGCCGATGGCTATGACTTTATCGAATGGATTGCGGGTCAGGAGTGGTCTACCGGAAAGATCGGGGCCATGGGTTCCTCCAATCTGGGGTCGGTTCAGTTCCAGTACGCCTCAGAGTGCCCCCCTCATCTGACCACCATCTGCCCCTGCGGTACCTCCAACCACGTTCCCTTCTTCCGCCACGGCATCATGAATTTAGCCGGCGCCTCTATCTGGTACCTGCAGCAGGCTGACCGTGCGGTAAAGCGCCCGGATCTTGCTCCCGAGACCCGGGAGATCCTCCAGAAGCGGATTGATGACATCAAGGCCGATATGGATAAGCAGTACCGCTGGCTGCCCTTGAAGGACGTGCCTCTGGCCCATATGGAGGAGACAGGCATTCAGCCCTTCTATAACGAGTGGCTGTCGCACGCCGGAGAACCCTGGTACTGGACGGATATGAAGCTGCCCGCGCCCATCAGAAATATTAAGGTTCCCGTGCTGCTGCTTACCTTCTGGTATGACCACCTGGCCAAGGATATTCTGGATGCTTACCATGAGCTGAAGAATCACGGTACCCGTATTGTTCAGGATAACCTCCATCTCTATATCGGCCCGTGGCGCAAGTACCCCGGAATCGAGAGCGGCGAGACCGATGAGTGGGACAATGGGCGCACCCAGACGGACATCCTGATCGAGTGGTTTGATTACTGGCTGAAAGGGATCATGACCCCCATTATGGAAAAGCCCCCTGTTTTCTATCACACCATGGGGAAGGTCAAGTACTACTATGGTGAGACCTGGCCTCTTCCCCAGACCAAGTTTACCCCCTATTACTTTGCCAGCGAAAAGGGTGCCAACAGCGCCGACGGTGACGGCCGCCTGCAGATGGAGATTCCCACTGACGGAAAAGCCTTTGACAAATACGATTACGATCCCGCAGATCCGGTTCCCTGCCGCTCCGGCATCGTGATTTCTCCGGGCGATTCTTTGCGTCAGAGCCAGGAAGTGGTGGAGTGCCGCAACGATGTTCTGGTGTACAGCACCGATGTGTTGGAAAAGAACGTTACTGTGGTTGGCCCCATCGAGGTAAACCTCTGGGCCGCCTCCAGCGCAATGGATACCGATTTTACCGCCAAGTTGGTGGATGTAAGAGAAGATGGCTCTACCTACAATATTACCGAAGGCATCATTCGCTGCCGCTTCCGCGAGGGTCTTGATCGGGCAAAGCCGCTGATTCCCGGTGCCATATACTGCTATCAAATCAACATGGGCGGCACTGGTATGGTATTCCAAAAGGGTCATAAGATCCGCGTGGAAATTGCCAGCAGCAACTTCCCCAAACACGACCGCAACATGAACACTGGGCACGCTATTGGCGAGGACGCTGAGGGCATTGTGGCGCACCAGACCATTTACCACGATGCCGACCACCCATCCTATATTATGTTGCCGATTCAGCCGGTAAGCGATTAACGGCAGTACATCTCTAAAAAACCTCCCTAAACTCCTTAACGGATCTTGGTACATGATTTCTTCCCCGTTACCAAGACCTATTAAGGAGTTTTATATCGTTTGGCGCATTAACGGGTGGAGTGTAACTGGGGAAAAAAGCTCCAGACCCCAGAAGTGGCCCGATATGGGTAGAAAACAAACAGTATATCTCCTGCGGTATACAGGACGGAGATTTTCCTGGTTTGGGACAAAGGTATGCAGTAGGGCGGAAGTAATTTTGCTCACCTTTGGGTGATTTGGCTTGCCGCAAGTAGCTGCGAAAAAGTCTTTTTTCGGGCAACGTCCACATTGTTTGCCCTTGTGCGTTGGCTGTTAAAGGCAGGGAAAGGGAAAGCGGGCCTAGGCCTTGTTTGAAAAATAAAAGTTGCACAATAGGACGCAATATGTAAAACTAAGGGCATGAAACGTTATGAACTAAAAAAAGAACAATGGGACCGGATCAAGCAGATGCTGCCACCAGAAGAAACAGGAAAGCGAGAACGTCCGCACAAGGACAACCGGACGATGTTGAATGGAATGCTCTGGATCGTCCGAAGCGGCGCCCAGTGGCGGGAACTGCCAGAAGCCTACGGCCCTTGGCAGTCAGTGTATGCCCGATTTGCCAAATGGCGGGATGACGGCACACTGGAAAGAGTGTTTCACACGCTTTCTGGGGATGAAGACATGGAAAATCTAAGCATGGACTCTACCTGTATAAAGGTACATGAAAGTGCCAATGGTGGGGGAAAAAACGGCAGATAAGGCAGTTGGCCGCACCAGAGGCGGGCTGAATACAAAGATTCATGCTGTCGTGGATGGTCTGGGAAATCCTGTAAAGTTCCTCCTTTCAGCCGGAAATGACAACGATTGTGTCCATGCGGTGGAACTGCTGGAAAACGTTGAACTTCGTGGGAGCAACGTGCTGGCAGACCGGGCTTATGGTGCTCGATCCATTTGGGAATACATCTCAAAGCATGGGATGCATTATGTGATCCCGCCCCAAAGCAATGTATCCAATCCCTGGCCGTTAGACTGGTATCTGTATAAGGAGCGGCATCTGGTCGAGTGTTTCTTTCAGAAAATCAAGTGGTTTTGCAGAATTGCTACCAGATGCGACAAGCTGGACGCCTCTTTCTTGGCATTTGTTTGCCTTGCTGCCATTGCTATTTTATCGCTTTAGAACAAAACTCCCTATTTTTCAAACAAGGCCTAGGCCAAGAACAGTAAAATTCAAACATTGAGGACAGCTATGGAATCAGTCCACAGGGATTTGACTTAGCCCCTGACTTGTGAACAGTTTCCTCATTTGATTCAAATCATAACCACCGACCGGTGGTTTTCGCTTATAACATGGAAAGAGCGTTGCAGAATGATCTCGTTCTACAGTGGCTCCTTTTATTTTTATCTGAGGTCGTTCCCCTCTGATCCATCATCTGTCATTCAGCATCAAAAGCACTCCCCGACAACGACAGCAAATTATGAACGGGGATCTGCTCTCCGCTCCCCAGGATTAAGCCAATGCAACAATAAATTATTTTCTTCTTCAAAAGTATGGGGGCGCATGATTCAGTCATGCGCCCCCATGTCAGTGACTTTTTATTTCTTCTCTAGGCCCATTAGGTTACGATCAGCTTGCTGTTGTTGTCTCGTCCCTTGTAGCTGATATCCGCCTTTTCCGTACTGCCGACAGATACATCAATGAATTCATCATTGAACGCCACCGCATACTGGTTAAAGGAAGAATTTACATTTTTGAGAAAAAGTTCTCCTTTATTGTTGTCTAGGGGCCCACTAGATCAAACATTTGAAAGGAGAAATTTTATGTCTCATACGTGTATTCGATATATGGATGACAACACCGGTCGAGATGTATATATCGTCAAGACCAAGGCATCGAACATTGAGCTTGTGAATCTCACCAGCTCTTCTTACCCCAAGGGCAAGACCATCAAAAACTCTGGATACTATGGAATGAACGCAAGTTGGTATGAAGAAATCAAGGAAGGCGGCGATATTTACTCCTGTATTCTCAATATTGCATATCAGGATGGAAAGCCTCTGGGTGCCCTGTCGCAGTATAAATACGGTCAGAAAAATCGGGTTGGCGATTGTCTGATTTACTATAAGAATGGGTCTGTATATTATGCGGAGGGGGTTAAGGACTCCAGTGACAGCCGTGTGCCGAAGACATCTGGGTCTTGGGCTCAGGGCGGCATGGGCCTTTTCCTGGGTAATTCTAACTGGCTCTCTCTTTTTAGAAATCAACCGATGACCACCGAGGATTATTCCAAGGGGACCGCTCCCAGATCTGGCATGGTAGTAAATACGAACACTAAAGACGTATATCTGTTTGCGGTTCCAGTTGCTTCTACAGATTTGATCTCTTTCCGCCAAATCATTATGGACTATTTCGGTTTGAAGGACGGCGCATCTAACTCTTATATAAGAGCCATTCTTCTGGATGGTGGCGCTTCTACTGAACTGTATGGCAATGATTTTTATGCTCATACAACGATTCAGCATAAGATTCCTCAGATGATTTCTGTGGGGCAGGCTTAATACAGCACATGGGGCGGGGCAAATTTAGCCCCGCCCTACAAATATTTTCATCCAAATTTCGAAAAATATTGCAATAAAAAATAGATTTCGAAGGATCGGAACGATGGTATTCAGAGACACATCTTCAAGGGGAAAAGTGCTGCATATCCCCTGGAATCTTAGGTGCCCCGACCGAGTGACCCAGAGATTGCTGTCTAAAGGTACGGCTTCTCGGTCATCGGCACATGTCACTTTTATCGTTTCGCGCTCGACCTCACATATCCACCGGTCCCCATCCGAAGTCAAGAACCCCTGATAACAAAATTGTGTGACATCTTGTGCCAAGACATCCGGCAATATCGCATTTTGGTATGTCTGTTCCTGCGCGGCCTTAAAAGCATCGAGTACAAGGACCTCCCCACGGGTGGTCAGAAGCAGATATTTCAGTCCTCCCACATAGGAAACGTCCTGAATCTGTGATGCGATGCAGTCGGGGCGATAGAGTGCTCCATCGCTGGGGGCGACCGAAGCCTCGTTTCCCCAAACATAGAGATCATAATTATTATCGATGGCAAATGTCGTATCAAACCAGGAAAATGTTGCACGTACATTTTTCATCAATTTCTGTGGATACGAAGCGCTGTCCTCGATCCTACAATTTCCTACCCCCATCTGGCCTCCGCTATTATCTCCCCATACCCAGAGTGTTCCGTCGGTTTTTACGACCGAAATATGAGAGGAGCCGACAGCGGCGTTTTCAACGCCATCCATAATTCTGACTGGACGATCAAAGGGAACACGTCTCTCTTGTAAAAGGAGACTGAAATATCCGCCCCATCCCCACAAGGTATGAGAATCGTCAAGGGCCAGGGAACAGTGCCTTCGATTGGAATATACCTCGCTTACATGGGATAAAAGTGTTTTACGCGCCCAATAGGGGTAGACAGGCAAGGCTCCATTCCCCACCAGACCATTCGTATTCCAGCCCCAGGTGATGAGGTCGCCGTTTGGCGCAATCAAACAATAGGAGTCGTAAAAAGTAGTGATCGCCTGGTTTGCGGCAAAAGAATCAAATTTCGCGGGGAAAAAATTGAGAATCACGAATGTGATGCAGAGCGCCAGGTAGAAGCATCGCCGGATGAGGAAATATTTTTTTCTTTTGCAGAGCATGAATACAGACACCCTCTCTCTATGTGTTTTTATTATATAAAACGCAGAATTAAATCCAAATGCAACAGTACAATATTGATTAATTCATATATTCCCTTTCACTATCAGAAATGGTACCTCGGAAGTTTGAAGCACCACCGATTATGACTGCTATAATGTTTCGATATAAGCACGGGCCCAGAACCTAAGTTCTGGACCCGTGCTTTATCCTGCATTTTTAGACCCACCCATTTTCCAGGCACTTCACCCCCTTATTCGATCTCCTTGATATGGGTGGCCAGGTACTCCATTTGACTGGACAGTGCTTGGTAGCGGGCCGCCAGTGCCTCATCGCTCTCACTGAACTCTACCCCGCTGGGGGCACGGACAAAGACCGCGAAGTCCTCTGTCTGGAGTGCCCGCCGGCTCGCCCCGGCCATCACTGGCCGGTCGTCCTCCGCCCACACACCGGGATAGCAGTCGATGTAAAACAGGGCCCCGTGGCCCTCCTTCTCCAGCGTCTCCCGGTGATAGATCGTGATGCAGTTCCCTCCATTTTGGTGCGGCAGATCGTACTCCTCCTCCAGCTGGATCAGGCCAGCCCATTCCACCGGGAACTCGATGGTGAACCCAAGCCGCTGGTTCACATACAAAAGAGCACTTGACTCCACCGGGAGTGCGATCCCTGTCACCTCGCTGCTGTTCTCCTCCGGCTCCTCTTCGATGATATGGGCGATGCTGATGTCGCTGCTATCCTCGTCGTTCACAGGGGGCAACTCCGTCTGGCCGCATGATACACAAAATGTCAGCGGCAACATGACAGCAGCCAGTATCAGGTATTCCCTCCATGTCCCAGCCGATATTCCGCCCTTCTGCTTCATTCTTTTCACAACCGCCCACCCCTTTAACGAAAAATGATCGAGCCTTTCTATTATTATAGACGGTCAGTTTTCCCAAGTGCAACATATCCACGATATTTTTCTGTTTTTTTGACCGCATATCGTGCTGCAGCGCTCTCAAAGACTGCCTTTGCCCCAGAGTAGGGACCGGCGTACGATTCGCAGCAGCAAAGCGGGCCTGGATGCCAGTATGTGCATCCAGGCCCATCTCTTTTGTGTTTAGAAGCTTTCAATCGTGGAATACGAGGTAGCGTCTTCAACAAGATCTCCATCGGAATCATAGATATCTGCGGAAATTTTTAGCCGGTAGTCATAGCCGCGGGAAACGAACTGCCCTTTATCAAAAGAAACTCTTCTTCCGCTGTCGCTCCAATCCATGATGGTCGTCCAGGAAGACCCCTTCTTCTGCTGGAGTTCCAATATCACCTCTGCGTCATATTCTGACCGCACCGTACAATCCCCTAGGCAAGAAGCGTAACCGCCGCTGCTGATTGTCAAGTCCGCTGTTAATGACCTTATGGCCGTGTATCTAGCCGATATCACAGTAGTCATTGACAGAAGCACACATAGCACCAACAATACAGTGCAGAATCTTTTTGTATTTTTTTGTTTTTTCATTATTTGACACTCCCTTTATTTTTTGAGCTATGTTTACAGTAATAAGGTTTGAAATAGAGTATAACTTTAAATTTATGTTTCCCAATGCACCCCCTCAGCCAAGGCAATTATCTCCTCTGTTGTAGGGGCACCATCCGCTGGACCAGTTGCTGTGATCTGGATAATGAATTGATTTTCCTCATCGATCCAAAACAAGATTTGGCTGTAAAAAAGATCGGGATTTTTTATATATAATGTCGCTGGAAATCCCTGAATTTCCAAACTAATCACGGATGAATCCTCGGAATCGATTTGTCGGGAAAACCCCCCAGAATATCTGATTACATCCACATCAATGGCATGTCTTGCTCCATCATACAGTGAAAGTCCACGTGTTCCATTTGTTCTGGACCAACCATCATCGCCAACTTCATAGCCTTCCGGAATCCACTCAAAGCCTACTCCATAGTAATAGGTCCAATCTTCGTTCTGTTCCGCCTCTTCGGGGGTCGGATCTCGTGGAGCGACTTCGTCTTCCCCTTTGAACGTGAGTTCGGTGTACCGGTCATAAGTATTGATCACGGCGTTAAGCACACCCAGCCGAAACTGTTCCGATGCCGCCATTGCGGTCGTCAGCAGCACCACCATCAGCATAACGGCAACAGAGACCCGACGCACGATCTTCCATGTCACCTTTCCAAGTTTTTTCGCCCTTTTTCGATTAAATTCCCGGCGAATGGTTGCCTCACAGCGCCGCCGTGCGGACTCCGGCACCTCTGCTGCCGGATCTGCCTTCAACCGCTCATTCAGCTCCAGGGCCTGCTTGCCCTCCTCCTCGGCCACTGAATCCATCAACAGGGCAAACAGAGCATCTTCATACTGCTCCGTCAGCCGCTCGTGGTTAGTCATCCTCTTCGCTCCTCTTCATGATGTCCAACAATTTTCTTCTCGCTCGGGTCAATTTCATCCGAATGCTGTCAGGCTTGCATTTAAAGTCCGCCGCCAATTCCTTGTCACTCTGAGCCAGGATGTATTTCCCCTCCAAAAGGGCACGCTCCTGAGGCTCCATGTGCTCCAGTCCCTCTCTCAGTTGCCGAGCCATCTCCTGCCTGATCATCTCCTCCTCTCTGATGGGGATCATATACCGGCGCAGGGCATCTTCCCCCAAGGCATCCAGGCTCAGGATTTTATCTTTCCCCTTTGTTTTCTCCCGGAGGATCGAGATCGCTGTGTTTCTTACCGTAGTTGCAACATACCCGGCCTGAGCAGCCTGGGCAAGCCCAGCTAGTCTCTCCTGCTTTTCAATCAGCTTTTTCAGGCTTTCCTGTACCACGTCCTCCTGCTCTGTCCGGTCGTCGATATACCGCCTTGCCGTGGCAAACATCAGACGTTCATACTCATAGTAAATCCCGGTAATAAATTCCTGTTTTTCCTGGTAGCCGCTCCCATTTCTTTCTTCTCTCTCTATTTCCATTTAGAATAACTCCTGTTTTGTATGAGGTCTTTTCCTTTCAGCATATAAGACCTCTTTTTTCCAATAATGCAACACGGTTTTTTTGCTTGCAATTAGTTTTCTTAATCAAAATATTGGTTATTCTAAAATTATATCATTAAATATTTCAGTTTCAATTAGATTTCTAAAATAAGGCCCCTCTATATTTTAGAAATTATATAATAAAAACATAATTCATCAAGGAGGGGGCAGTCGATGGCGCATTTGGGTGAACTTCTGGCCGAGCTGCGCCAGGATCGTGGGCTGACACAGGACCAACTTGCAGAAATCATTTCAGTGTCACCTGGTACAATATCCAATTACGAAGACGGTCGACATCTTCCTGATTTGGACAAACTGAAAATGATTGCAGACTATTTCCATGTCACGACTGATTACCTGCTGGGACGCACCTCCTCCAGCATCCCAATCGACCTTCTTCAAAAGAGGCTCGCCGATGGGAAAACAGTCTCTGATCTCATCAGCATCTTTCTCCGGCTCTCTCCAGACCGTCAACATGCGCTGCTGCTCATCCTTTCGGATATGGATCTTCTCCATTCTGTAATCAATCAATGCGGCCGGAGGGATCAATGATGTTTTTTATTCCCCCAGCCATCCTAGCAATCGAAGATGAAGATGACAGAAGTTTTATGGAAAATCTTTATCGGTCCTACTATCGTCTTATGTATCACGAAATCTTTACAGTCACCAGTGACCCCTGGCTGGCCGAAGATATCCTTCAAAATGTCGTCATTAGTCTCATTCGGAATTTATCTACTATTAAAAAGCTGTCCACAGCAAGGCTAGTAAATTACATTAAAACGGCATCAATCAACACTTCTTATAACTATTTGCGGAAAAATCGCAAACTGGCGGTCTCAACTTTCACAGATCTTAACTATATCGCAGAAATCCTTGACAGTGAAGAGAAGGGCCCCGAACTGCTTTACCTTCAAAAAGAGGATGCACAAAAGTTTATGGTGGTCTTTCATGAGTTGGATGCAAAAGATCAGTATCTTTTGACAAGCCGTTTTGTGGAAGGAAAATCTTATTCCAGTATGGCCAGTGATTTGGGGATACAGCCCAACAGCGTGCGCATGGCTGTTACTCGTGCAAAGCGCAGAACCTTTGAATTACTTAAACAGAGATACCCTGATGAAAAATGAGTGCTTAACTCCTTCCACTCTCACTTTGAATCCCCCCCACCAGATGAGCTATGAGCAGAAATTTGGCTTTTCAGCTTATTGAGGGCTTTTAATTTAATCTGATTGACAGATTGCCGGCTACATCCCCAGCGCCGTGCGATAGCCGCTGCACTTATGCTTTTCTCGAACATTAGAAAAATAACAATACGCTCCTTCTCCGTAAGTAAATCCAGCTGAAATGTCTGGTCCAATTGCATATCCTGGCTCTGGTCGTAAGCGTCAAATATAATATGAGATAAAAAGAACGAGAGCAGCCAATACTTTGTCTGCTCTCATTCTTTGCTTCTGGAAGCAATAAAAATTTTGAGACTACAATTTAAGCAGGGCGCTCAAATTCGTCAGAGCAGACTGCATGGAAAAGTACAGCAAGAAATTCAGCGGAACGCAAGCGCCTGTCAAGGTGTCTATGGGAAAGAGATTCCAACAAGGGGAGATTGTGCTTCCAGGCAATAGTAGATACAGTTCGAATATTTCGTTCCACCGCCTTCCAGTTCGTCCCATACTTCCTGGCGACATCGGGATACAGCCACTTTGTCACCAACAAAAGCCTGTCTTGCTGTTCCACGCACAAAGATACTGCATAAGCGGTATGGAGAAATCCTTTGTAATTAGCGGATATTCCAAGCTGGTATAATAGATCACAAATGGCTGAGGAGGCAACCATCGTATCATCTCCTTATATGGTTTCTAAAGACTTTATTAAATATTTCAATCCCTTTTAAGTGGAGATTAGAACATCATCCTTGTCAAGAATATTGAGTGCTGATTTTTGCCCGGGGTAGATGATCTGGGCGTGCTTGTACCAACGCCAATCCAGGCGTTGTCCGCAATGGTCACAAAAGTTCTGGCCTTCACGTTCCAAAGTGGCCATACACGCGGGACAGACAGGAAATGTGGTCAATCCGGCCGGGGATGTAAAAGCCATTGCTTGAGAAACCAGGAGCGGTTTGTTGCGCAGCAGCAACTTTGTAGTCGATTCAGGCGGAATATCAGACATTCCGAATATGTCAGGCGAGTCTCGGAAAAGAAAACCAGGGTCACGCTCAATGAATTCAAAAAACGGGATATCGGATTGAATGTAGACAGCTAGATAGGTAATAAAAACGCTGGGATCTGGTTCCTGCTTCATAGAGCGTCCCAGATAAGAAAGAACCAAATCTTGTTCCACAAGTGCATCCCAGCAGCGATGCGCCAAGCGTATCACGCTCTTGTACACAGTTTCAGGCTTTTTATGAAGCAGTCTGGCAACATCGGGGTAAATATGTTTCGTTGCTTTAATATCGGACATGGAGATATGCTGTTCAAATAAGAGGTCATTGGTAATGTTTAGAGCAAGAACGAGTGGACGAATATTCGGACGAGTTGTACCAAAAATATTGCGCAGGAAAATTTCTGTGTTTGCCATAAAAGAACCACCTTTCATAAGATAGTTCCATAATATGACAAGATCAGACAGATAGACGACATGGGATAAAACAGGACAAAACTTCCTTGTTTTTCCACACCGCGGTGCCAATAATCCCTATTGGAAAAAGCAAAAGCGGGCTTACCAATGGCAATCCCGCTTTCACAAGATATATTCTATTTCTTTGTAATACAACATTCTGGGGGAATATTTTCCGGGAGCAGCTTTGCGGCCCAGTTCTTGTCGGTAACTGCCAGTCCGGGTGCCTTGGAAAACACATGAACCAAATATCGGTATGGATCAAGGTTATTCTCCCTGGCCGTTTCAATCAGACTGTAAACAATGGCGCTGCTCTGAGCACCGCCCTCCGTATTGGCGAACAGCCAGTTCTTCCGCCCCATCACAAAGGGTTTAATGCTCCGCTCCGCCCGGTTGTTGCTTATTTCCAGACGCCCGTCCTCTAAAAAGCGTTTCAGATATGGCCACTGCTCCCGCAGATAGTACAGCGCCTTTCCCAAAGAGGACTTGGGCGGGGCGGTCTTCGTTTCCGCCCATGCCAACAAAGCGTCCATCACCGGCTTGGACCGAGCCAGACGCTGGATATAACGTTCTTCCGGCGGCAGATCCGCTAGTTCCTTTTCAATGGCGAAAAGAATATTACAGTATTGCAGTCCCTCCAACGCCGTGCAGCCAACCTGCTGCTCTTTTGGCAAGGCGTTCACCGCCTCGTCAAACTTTCGCCGCAGATGCGCCCAGCAGCCAACCACCCGGATGTTCTCCGGCAATCGGTGGTAGCCGGAATACCCATCCGCATGGAGCCAGCCCGTAAAGCCCTTGAGGAATGCTTCGGCATTCTCCGCCTTCCGGTTCTGCTGGTACTCATACAGAACTATGGGATGCTCGGCGTCTCCGCCAGTCCGGTACAGCCACATATAGCACTTGCTCCTGGCTGTCTGCCCTTCCAACTTCAGCACCTGCAAGGTTGTTTCATCCGCATGGAGAACCTCGCGCTGAAGCAACTGCCGGTGCAAGTGGTCATAGATGGGCCGCAGCCAGTCCTCCGCCACCCGCAGCACCCAGTTGCTCATCGTCTGCCGGGAGAGCATCACCCCAGCACGATTCCATTCCTGTTCCTGCCGGTACAGCGGAGCGTACATCACAAACTTCTGCACCATGATATGGGCCACAGCCTCCGGGGAGGCATAGCTGCCCGAAATCAGGGGAGGCTCTTTGGGGGCTTTCAGGATAGGTGTTTCCGTCCCTGTCTGCTTGCAGTTCTGGCAGGCGTATGTAAAATAAACATCTTCCCGGATCTTCACCTGGGCAGGGACCATTACCAGAGTACGGCGCACCTCGGTCCCAATCTCTGTCATGAGCGTACCGCATTCAGGACAGTTACGTTCAGACTCCGGGACGCGGTGCTCCACCACCTCAACAGGGATGTTCTCAGGCAGAACCTCCTCCACACGGGAGGATCGCTTCTGCCGGGTATGAGCGGCAACCCTGGTTTCCCTCGTGGCAGTCCTCCTGGTAGACAGCCATGCTTCCGTCTCATCAAACATGAAACTCAGCTGGCCAACCAACTCCTCCTTCGTCTGCTCGGAGGATGTCCCATAGACCTTCTTTTTGGCAAGACGCACCTGTTCCATCAGCCAGTCCAGCTTCTGGTTCAGTTCGTCTCGTTCCGCCTTTAGAGACTCATATTCCGCACGGGAAATGGTCATCATTTCTGTGCTGCTTGTGGTAATGTTCACTTCGTTTTTCATATCTTTATTATAACATAAAAACCCTTGAAATACCAGTTCTTTCAATGGTTTGCGAGAAAATAGCATCCAATTTTCAATGCTATACCATACTCAGGCCAGTCACTGCTTTGTGCGCTTTGGGCTGTTCGATCTTCAGCCCTTCCATCAGCCAGCGGTACTGCTGCGGCGTCAGCATCTTCACCTCAACTTCGGACCTCGGCCACTGGTACGCTCCCTGCTCCAGCCTCTTGTAGAGGAGGATGAAGCCATCCCGTTCCCAGTACAGCCCTTTTATTCGGTCCCGCTTTCGCCCGCAGAACAGAAACAGTGTGTTGGTGAATGGGTCCAGTTCAAACTGCTGCTGTACCATCGTGGCCAAACCATCGATCCCTTTGCGCAGATCTGTATATCCACAGGCGATGTAGACCTTGTCTGCTCCGGTAAAATCGTTCAGCATTGTCTCAGCAGCTCCACCAGAGTCCGCAGCAATTCCGGCCCCATTTCCTGATACAGATCAATGCTGCTACTCCCGATGTTGAGTGTAGCGGTACGTTCCGAATTATTTCGCAATGGTTGCGGTGCTGGCAGTTCTACAAATGTGCCCCCAGAACGTCCCTCGGCGTCTTTCCTACCTATACCGGACAGAACCTCTCTTTCCCATCGGTAATATGTTGTTGGCGTGATGCCCCGCTGGCGGCACCACTCCCGCACTGACAGCCCGCTGCTCCGGCAGTCCTGTATTGCCAATCCCCATTTCTGAACCTTTGCCTGGTGCTTCAGTTCATTGCTCGTCATCCGGATACACCGCCTAATAGTTAATAGTGCCGGAACGTCTCAAAACGTTCCACCACTATTCTCTCATGTCTGTCTACCCGTCACTTTACTTGACGCTTACCTCTGGTCGCTGCCTGTTAAATACGCAGCTTCCTCTTTAACTGTTATTTCTTCCAAGCTAATGATAGTGGCAATTGGATTGTGGTGCTTCTTGTATATCTTAAAGCAACTATAATTCATGGCATTTTTGATATACTGGACCACTTTACCGTCATCTTGACTTCTCAACCTTTCAGGACGGAACCGTTTGATCAGTTCAATGAAAGCAACCACCATCTCCTGTTCTCCATCTTCTATATGAAGCTGACGGCCACACTTTCGAATCAGTGGTCTAAAACGATAAATCAATGCCTCTAATTCCTTATTATCTCTCTGCGCTAGTGTAATGCTTTCAATCAGCATATCCCCCACTCCCAGAACGAATCTGGAAATGAAAGAGAGAATGCCGCTTAGAAAGTAAACCTCAGTTTAAAAATCTTTTATGGTGCTGCTTTATCCTTCCCATACTAAAAGACGCTTTTTTTAAAATTTGCAACATCGCAGACTTGAAATGGTTATAATTCTGCCCTCCCAACATTTTTAAGAAGGCTTCCGAAAATCTTTCGGAAGCCTTCTTTATAGATAAACGTCAATTTTTATTAGGTGCAACATAGTTAACTATTTTTTCATTTTTTGCTGTTACACCGCAAAATCACGTTGCATTTTTCAATTAAATTCCGTCTTATAAGACAGAGGAAAACCAAAGAATAACTTGTTATACTTTTGGGGGTGATTCCCATGACGTAGTACTTTCCATGCCCCGAATAGGCACCCATGCATTCTCATCTATCCCAATAAGTCTAAGCGTATCTAAAGCAAGAAGCTGAATCAATGACAGGCAACAGGCACAGACTTTGACGGCGCAAATTAGAAAGGGGCAAAATTTCCATGAAAAAAAGATCTCGCATCATTCCCGTTTTATGCACACTTTTGGTCGCCACCTTTTTGTTTGGAACTGTATCCGCAACGAACATCAGTATGATTGGCAATACAGTTACTGAACCGCCTCTCACCCAAGAGGAACTGGAGCATATCAGTGAATGTAACGCGCTGATTGAACAGCAACTTGCCCGCGATAACCTCACCAGGGCGATCTATAATAACTATCTTTCTATGAGCGTGATCACCCAGGAAAATGGGTATTACTGTGGACCAGCGACTGCTTGTATGGTTGCAAAGACCCTGGGCCTGGGCACCTATACCCAGAAAGAGATGGCTTCCCTGCTTGGGACCACGACCAGCGGAACTAGCGGTGCACAGATCTGCAATACGTTAAACAGCCTGCTCTCTAAAACTTCGGATACACGGCGTTTCCAGCGTGTCACAATTTCCACCGCTGCCCTGGAAACTAGTGTTCGGTCGAGCCTCAGAAATGATTTTCCGCTTACACTCAACGTGAAAGAAATGCCCAACTACACATCTGGCAGCGGGCACTTTATTGCTGTGAAGGGTTATTACTTCAACACATCGACCGATTTTAAGACCATCACAATTTGCGATCCTCATCCCACTTATTCCGGCACGTACACCTATACCCTCGAAGAAATGGAGACCGCAGTCGAATCGAGCAACGGCTATTACAACCGTCTGGATGCCAGCACAGTGTAAATTGCTTTTGGGAGTAGCAACAGGAATTTCTCCTGTTGCTACTCCCTCTGCCAGATAAGTCTGGTTAACCCCTCACATAAATCTGTAAAAATATTGGAATAGCTTTTATTTGAGAATTATACCTATTTGTCATTGAAAGGTCTTTGGCATTTAGAGAGGTGACGTTATGATTAAAAAGTCCATATTCTTTATACTCCTTGCGCTCTTGTTGATAATGAGTGGATGCGGGACCAACAGCCAAGCCCCTAACAGCTCCGCCAGCACCTCTGCTCCGACTGAAAGCTCAGGTTCCGCGGGGAGCACGCAGCCGGACCAGGAGGGATTCCTGACAAATCAGAACGAACCTCTGACTCATGCGTCTGCACTGGGCCTGTATGAGAGCTTAGATGTATCAGAGGACCAGAGGGTCGAGATACTGGACATGAACGAGGACTACATATTTCTCAGTGTAAATTATGACGCTTTTGAAATTGAGCTCACCCGCGAGGTCGGATTTACATACATGAGCGAGAAATTAGTTCTCCTGGAATATCCGAATATGACTCTTGTTTCAGAAATCCTACTCCCATCTGCGGTCTACTGTACAAGCGGGGCTCTTTTTGATGATGGCTATTCATACTCCACTATCACAATATCTGATTCCATCGAATCTGATTATTCTATCTATTATCATTCAAATCAATCGGAAGCTCCTGACGCGCTGATTGATCATGGGAAATGCTATGCAGTTGATTTTAACATTCCTTCTCTGCTTACGATGGACTCGGGCAAAATCGTGTACAGCTATACCAATTTGGAGAACGGCACACTGGGAATCAGCACAATTTTGCCTGGTGGAAAATTGAGATCCAACTTTGAATACGCTTTTACAGATGATGGCCTTGGATTCCTGGGAAATTTGAAAACCAACGGCAACCAGTTTATGATATTTCTTGAACTGGATGGGGTCAGAGGTCTTCTGCTCGGTGATACGCAGTCCGATTGCAGCTTCCTTCCCAGTGCTGAAGGCGAACAGATTTTTGACTATTGCCTGCTAGAATCCACCTTTTTGTGTTCTCTGAGACGTACAGATATCAACTCTATCGAGTATTTAGAAGAACGGGATTTTACTGGCAGTACCATAAAATCTATGAAATATCCATCGGTTTACCGAATGGTTTCCGATGGACAGGACTGTGCCCTGGGAATCAACGGGAAGTATCAAATCATTGCGATTCGTGTTGAGGACCAAACAGCAGCGATCTATCGAGACACAGAAATGACTCTGCCCGTGCTGTTTTACGAAATCAGCGACGGAGCCTTCGGAGCTCATTTCTATAACGCTGTTTATGGTCCAAGATCTCTGAGCACATTCACCTTCTTCTGAACTGACACTCCATATTTATGAACACATATCTTTAAAAAGCAAAAAGGCACGGGACTGGTAATGGATCAGAGTTTCATTACCAGCCCCTATTTTTATAAGCATATCACTTGCCGCGCGGGCCAGATCTCTTATTCGTTCTTTTCAGACTCATACTCCTTCCGTATGCCTTTATTTTATGGGGTCAACAAAACAACTGACTTATCCTCAAGCCGCCAGTCTTGTTATACGAAAAACTAGGAAAATAAAGGGCGGCATCTCTGAATAGAGAGGTGCCGCCCTCATTTTGCAGTTGTTTACTAAGAATTTATCCGTCTACAGACTGTCTATATAGTGAACACTGCGAAAAAGTTTGTGTTGTCTAGGTATTGGTCCTTACCACAACATCCTCCGACTGCGTCAGCTGTTGCTTCCGTACCAGACGATGTGGCCAAAGGCACTGCTGTATCCTTTCAAATCATACTTTCCATTCTTGACAATACTGTCGTAGATAGTATCTCCGCTCATATTCCCTTCAACAGTAATAATCTGATCATCCGTGATTTCGGAGATGATCCCAATGTGTGTGATATTATCATTTCCTTTCGGATCAATAAAAGCCAAATCCCCCTCCTTTGGGAAGTTGCTCCCAACAAACGCAAAGTTTCCGTTGAGGCCCCAAAGTTTAGAGGCAGTATTGGAGCTACCAAAATTCATATCAGCCTTGGCTCCACACTGGCGCACAAACCATGCACACCAATCTACACCGGGATCGCTCGTGTCAAAATGCTTGACACATTCTTTCAGATTCATGCCCACACATTCTTCCGCAACACTAATGAGAGTATCAATGGATGCCATATTAGTTCCTCCTTACAAAATTTGTGAGCCGGATCACTAAATTGGACGTAACGAGACAACGCGGTGTCCAAACACGTTGTCCCGAATAATCCGGTTACAAATATAAAAGACCATTTGAACAGAAAGAAAGTAAACCTTTTTCCAGGTGCTTTGCAGAATATAATAAAACGTGAGGGGATAATGACCTATAAAAAGGGTGACCACATATGTGATCACCCTTCGGAATGACTGCTCTCTAATTTTAGTATGCTTAATCCACACTCCACTCATGACTAGAGGCACCAACGCCATAGGAGGCAACAATGTGCTGCCAGTCAAAGGAACAAGTGTCATTTGGCGCAAGTGTAATCTCACACCACCGCCAGGTCTTTAAGCCATCAAGTAAATTAGCTGCCTGTACATTCCCGCCAAGATTCATTACCTGACAAGTACCAGCAGATCCTACATACCCGTGGATGGTATATGTCTTACTGGTATTATTTTTGAATGTGATCGTATTATAGTTGTGCGCACACCAGTTCCCCAGATTGTTTAAATCGTCATTGGAGGAATTGGGGTCAGCCGTTAACCCACCCTGAATCATCTTGATAGGAATCATCTCATTGCTGTTTCCATATCCACCCTGAGCATTAGAGGTATAGATATACGGCCGAGACAGCAAATCAGATACATATTTTGTCCCATGAGTAAATGTCAGATAATAGCCTGTTCCTTTCCCACTATAAACGGCGGGATAGGTATGATTGATGGATTTATCGGCACTGTACGACAAGCCATAGGGGAACGCCACTGCATTACCATCCACAGCGCTAGTAGATTGGTATGCATATACGGTTACTACGACACTTCCGCTGGTTTCAAACCGACACATCCCGGTAAACGGGGTCGAAGAATCTGCGGGTATCGCCTGAGAAGTCGCGATCCATGCCGCCTTGCCTGAAGCAATGGTAACGGAGGTCTTTTTCGAAGAGAAAAAGTTTTTGACCGCATTAATTGATTTGTACCATCCACTGCTGTCACCATAATTTTGGCATGTCACGGTAACGGACTTAGAAGAGCTATTATACGCCTGTATGCCCACATAAAGTCTCTTTCCAGTGTAATTTGTGTGGGAGTAAAAGACTTCCGCCGTGCCAGAGATAGTCTGTTGGTTTAAAAAATATCCATTTTCAGCCAGAGCAAGGCCCTTCCCATTTTTTCCGATGGCTTCTGGATAATTGGAATAAATCCAGGGGTTGCTATTTCTCGTAACAGTAAGGCGTGTCCGTTTCTCAGTGTCAATCGTTTTAGAGGTAGAAAGATTGCTCCCTGACGGAGATAGCATTTTTGCGCTTACAGTTGCCATTTTTAAAATTCCTTTCTGTATGTTATTTGTGGCCTAGCAGCACCTTGGACTTAACGAAGGATTACGGTGTCCACCCGTGAATCCTCCGGCTACCGGGCTACACATACAGAAAGAGAATTGAAAATCTGAATTGTAAACTCAAGTAAAAAGTGCCTGTTGCAAAATGGAATTTCGAAAAATTGGTCCAAAGAAAAAGTTGCTGAGAACCGTCATTCAGGCGGTTCTCAGCAACTTTTTTATGCATCAATTTTCTGCGTGGGTCTAAAAATTGCATCTTGCAACAGACCCCTTCGAGATCATTGGATCATCTCCAGCAGCTCACTCACATTCAGGCAGAGGTCCGGCCTCTC
>ENA-OROH01001285-OROH01001285.1-human-gut-metagenome-genome-assembly--contig:-NODE-1285-length-24049-cov-7.738060_pt1 | contig 24049 bp, 15 predicted proteins | sample MGYA00242125_ERZ509042 | MGnify/ENA primary metagenome ERZ509042 (study PRJEB26280, sample SAMEA2338738) | human gut metagenome | biome: human gut; feature: human-associated habitat; material: faeces... | reverse complement strand
AGAAGCTGGCGGAGCTGTTTGAGGTACCGCTTGAGAATTTGCTGGATGACTATAACCTGTTTCTGCTGCGAGGTCAGGGAGCGCAGATCAAAGCCATACGCCAGCGGCTCGGCTTGACGCAGAAGGCATATGCCACGCAGCTTGGCGTCCCGCTGCAAAAGTTCAAGCGATGGGAACAGGGAAGCGTGCAAATCTTCAAATCCACATGGGAGAAGTATTTCAAGCAAAGTCTTGAAAGCTGTGAATAATTCCGATAGAATTATTACAGAATCATTCAGGAGATACAGACCCATGATTATCAAATCTTCGACTGCACTGTGCAACGACTACAGCATGATCTCTGATCTGGCAAATGAAAAAGCCGAACAGCGTGAGGAAACCTTGAAGCTGCGCGCAAAGCTGGAGGCAGCAGAGACCGCTCGGCTTTCCCGCGCACTTGCCTACACACTGGTGGAATCCAGAAAACAGTTGGAGGCAATCTATCAGCGTGACTGGCCTTGCGCTCAGTGGGAGCTTGAAGCCATCGCGCAGCTCTATATAAACCTTGTGGGGCCAAATTCAGCGAGAAACATATGAAAAACGGGCAGACCGGTGTTCAATGCTGGCCTGCTCATTTGCTATGTATTATTGCTGCGCTTTCAGATGCTTCACGGCTGCATCCACCAGCTCCAGCTTCTGCTCCGTGGAACAGGGCAGCTTCTGGATGGATTTCAGCGCCTGCTCGGACTGGAACTTCGCCAGCTCCTGCCCAAGCTCCTGCTGCGCCTGCCTTGATTTCGGGAAGATCAGAAATACTTCCATGGCTGCCCTCCTTTCCAGAGCATTTTCTGCTTCAATCTATGCGTGTGTTCCGGCGCTTATGTAGACAGATAGAACTCGATTTCGCGGCCGCGAGGGAAATCGTATTGCCACGCGGCTTTGGCGGTGCGGGAATGCTTGCAGTTCAAGGGCTTTTCGCCCCCAAATTGTCTACGCCCGTGCGCCGTTTACGGGCGGATTTTGCCTTCTGCTGGCGGTGAACCTCCTTGGCGCAGGCGGGGCAGTATTTTGTCCTGCCGGAGCGGACGAGGATGCCCGTGCCGCAGACTTCGCAGCGGCGGAGTTTTTTCGGGCTGAGGATGGTTTGCTCCAGCTTTGGCTGCTGGGGCAGCACGGCGCGGCGGAACCACCGGCAGATCAGGCTGCGGGAGATGTACTGCGGGCAAACACTGTCCAGCAGCAGGCAGTCGCCATCCAAGAAGTTGCAGCAGCGCTTTGTAAGGCCGCGCACGCTGCGAAGCTGCCCCGGCGTCAGGCGGAAGAGCGTGCCATCCGGCAGCCGCTGGATGGGGTCAAGCTTGTGCATCTTCGCCCTCCTTTGCGATGAACTTTGCATCTGACGGGTAGTTCAGCGTAATAAGCGCGGGCTTGCCCAGCCCCTGCTTTTTTCGAATAATCAAGCCGCTGTACTCCAGCTCCCGGAAGATCCGCGTGGCGCTCTGACGGCTGCGGTGGAGTTTGGTTTGCGCCTGTTCCAAGGTGAAGTACAGCCGAATTGTGCCGTCCGGCTCGACGTAGCCGTTCTGCCGGGAGATGCTGGCTCTGTCCAGCAGCAGCGCATAGAGTACCTTCGCGTCGTTGCTGATGTCCCGCAGGGCTTCGTCTTGGAGAAGGAACCTTGGAAGCGGCACATAGGACGCCGCTGGGCTCTGCGCCGTGAGCTTGCAAAAAGTTTTCATCTGACCTCCTATCCCATCCATCCCATCAGGTGTATTGATTAGATTGATAGATTGATTCTCTTGTATCTTGATTTATTTCTTATTAGTTAGAGGATGAATTTCAGCCCCGATGGAGGGCACGAAAACCGTCGTCCTGAAATCCGGTTGCGGTACGCTCCGGAGCGTCAGCTTGTCCACCGTCCGGAAAACCGGTGACGGAAAACCCACACATGGAAAATCCCGTTGTGGTCAAAGCTCGTCCTTTTGCCGCGCTTTCAGCAGCTCCCAGATCTCGGCCTGCCGCGCTTTCAGCTCGGCAACGTCGCCCTCATAGCAGCGCCCGGTGCTGTTGATGCGGCGGCAGACGTGGTTGATGTTTGTGGCAATCCTGCTGACGGCGGCAGCCAACTTTTTCTGCTCGGTGTAGTCCACCTTGATGATGTAGCCGTCGATCAGCATCTTGCGGGCGTAAGCGCCGAAGTTGTGTGTCCCCAACTGGCGCATTTTGTGCTGGATGAGATTCAGTTCCTGCTCGTTGAGGCAGATTTCCTTGCGGATGGGTCGTGTGCGATCCGGCATGGCTTACCTCCCCGACAGTTCCATGGGAACGGCGGTCATGCGGGTATGGTTGTGGTGAATGATCATGGTGGTTCTCCTTTTGGTTTTGATAAAATTTGGTTGAAAGACGGTTTGAAGCATTCGTCTGCCTTTCACAATCCATCGGACAGAAAAGTCGAAAAAGTCAGGCGGCGTCAGAAAAGAATCTTCAAAAGTCCTTCTCACTTTCCAACGGACAATTTTTTTGAAATTGGGGGTGTGTTGCGAAAAGATCTTTTTCTGCAAAGCAAAGTGTATGCTTAAAAACCCTTTCACTAGACAACGGACAAAATGAAGCGGGGTGTCATGGTTCTGTCACAAGCGGCAGCAAAAAGAAGCGCCTGCCGTTCTGGCAAGCGCTTCAAAATGGCGTTGGTTATTCCATTAAATCTTCAAAAAATTCCTCGTTTTCGTGCATCAACCGGCAGACGCCGTCTGCCTCGTCCCGCTGCTGCAAAAGCTGAGCAAACGCCCGATAGAGTGCAATCTGCCGACGCTCGATTGCGCCGCGATTCAGGTGCGTGGCCTCAGCCGTTTTGCGGATGGACAGTCCCTCGGAAAAGCGTTTCCGAAACAGATCGGCGTAATCATTGAGCACGGTTTTGAGGGATTGCTGAGCAAAGGCAAGGTCCTCACACATGGCTTGATATGCGTCACGGCCTGATACACCGATGTACTGCTTGCGCTCCCGGATCAGCTTGTACCGCCGCAGATCCATCCGGTAGTTTTCACAGATGTCCTTGGCATATTCATAGTACGTTCTACTGCGCCGGATGTGGCGTTCGTCCTGTTCGCAAGGGATATACACAAAGGGCTTGCGCTTGGGTTCCGGAAAGCCGTCCTCTGTTACTTCTCCGATCATTTCCGGTTCGACCTCGCGCCGGGTCTGACGGATGTATTTATCTTTAAAAATACCATCCACATTCACCTGCTCACAGAAGGACTCCAGGCCAATGGCGTAGTATTCCTCATTGCCTTCCCGGATGAAGCTGGCATCCTTGCAGATCACAACAGCTTCGCCGGTATCGATATCTTTTACCACGCGGACAACGTAGATCCGCTTGCCGTCGTATCGTTTATAGTAACCGGCAAAAACGCGTTTGACTGCCATGCATAGGCTCCTCCCTTCCGGGTGATTTGCTATCAGTATATCATAGAGTGCGGCCGATAAACAGGACAATTTGAAAAACGCGGATCAGAGAGTATTGAAGAATAGCAAGCACATCCGGTGTCCGTACACACCGGAAAAATGCACGCGCTGCCCCCTCCGTCCAAGCGTGCATTTTATCATTTGGGATACTCCCAAACCCTGTGTTTTGATAAACCTCGGTTATTCAGTTATAATCAGAGAAATGAGATAATAACAAGAGCAGCACAGACAGCTGGGCTACCGAAATGGCAACGGACGCGATTATTTGCAAAATATTTTTGAAAAATCATGCGGATAAATCATTTCATATTGTAATTTGTCGAAACTTGTGTCATAATTATTTACAACGCTGCTAAGCGCTGTTGCGCTTGGCTGTAAGCATGATGAATCAGTGCTCTGCCAAACGGCAGGGCACATTTTGTTTATCAGGAGGAGATTCCTTATGGCAGTCAGTTATAAAAAGCTCTGGAAAATGCTGATCGACAAAGATATGAAGAAAAAAGATCTCTGCGCGAAAGCCGGTATCAGTACGGCCTCCGTCACCAAGATGGGCAAAGGCGGCCATGTCACTACAGAGGTGCTTGCTAAGATATGTGCAGCGATGGATTGTGGAGTGGATGATATTATGGAGATTGTGCTTGATGAAAGTGAGAAAAAATAGAGAAAAGATAATGTAAATTCCTTCTCAAATTGTAAGGCCAGAATGGAAAAATTTGAGGAATCCAGAAAACTACATAAGGAGGAATGCATATGGCTTCACTAACACATGTCTGTATGTGGTCGGATAATGGCTGGAAGCGAATTACAGCAGAACAAGCCGCCAGATTGCATCCGGGTGGAACTGTATCTGCTCATAGCGGTCTGTTTATGTGTGAACTTTGTGGCCAGTATGTTATTCTTACCGACGGTGATATTAGGATACGCTACTTCAAACACAGTGCTTATGAGAAAAGCAAAGATTGTCCTGAGCGCACATTCGGAGCTGGATATTCAATCTCTTACGGTTCTCAGGAACACGATTTACCAATCCGTATTACAAGAGTATCCTCATCTTCTTTCGGCTTTGAAGTCGGCTTGATTCGTGCTCCAATAAGTTCTCTCGGCAAGGACTTTTGTATAGAAATCAAACCAAAGGGAGCATTTGATATACCCTATGTGTATACCAAAGAACGACTGAACTACGACGGTATTACATATCTTCCTATCGGTGAAAGGCCGTTTGAAAAATACACTCTCAGTTTCCAAAATGGAAACGAAAAATTACGTGAATTCTGGCCGGCAGAGATTAAAGGCATTGATCCGGAAGGCACATTGTTTGAAAAAGTTTCCGGCAAAAAACTCTCATATGATGCCGATGTTGAGATTGGTAAAGAATACTACCTGCTAAAACGTGGCTACATCTATAGGAAGTCATTCAGCAGCGTGCGAATTCAAGAAATCATGCAAAAACGAATCGGGTGGGAAACTTGGAGTTTCTATGTGGTTTCTGCATCTGCATTTAATGAAGATGCAGCCCGATTCTATCTCGACTTCCATTGTCGGCTGACAGATCACCCTGTTTCATTGCAACCGGTATGGCCGTTATTTGTTGAAGGAAATTATATCGTTAAGCACAATCAAAACAGTATGTATATGCTTATCGAAGGTAATGTAGCCGCAGTTAAAACATTTCCTTCTGTGACAGTTCGTCAGCTAAATTACAATTCATCTCAGTCAAAACTATATGAGGTGTTTTGTTCCGGCAGACAGCAGTTAATATCTGCTGGCCGCACTCAAGCCTTACAATACACATACCTTTGGAAAGAGCCTCTTGACCAGGTGGGCTTGCATCCAGAAGTTTCAGTAACCGATATTGCAGGTACTGAGGTTGATCCTGGCGAGACCGATACTCTACCAGACAACAAAACACTGCGCTTCAAATCAACATTTGATGGCGAGCTTATTATCTCCAACAATAACCGTGTTGTAGATAAGCGGAAATTATCCGCTGACAAATATATAGAGTTGAACGGACTATCCTACGGTTTAGGCGTTCAAGTTGTCATTGGCCTTGATGTCATCTGGCAAATCGATTTCAAGAAGCAACAGCCCAGCGTTGTAAATGACGAAATTGAAATGCTGAAGCGAATTACTAATGTATCAGGGGCAACAATCCCGGCTCCGCACTCTTTGCGAAATATGTTAGCGGGTATGAATTGCTATCCGCAGGTATGTCAGTGGATACGAAAATGTATTAAAAATGGCACCATTAATGAGCAATCATACCGCAGATTGCAAGAGGCCTATCGCAGCATGAATACGAATAGATAAGGAGATGCATTATGAATTACATTGATCTTCTTACTCAGGAAGAAAAACCAATCCTCTGCAGAATCATCACTGGTAGAGATTTCAAAGAACTCTTTAAAAGAAACGAACAGGAATTCTCGAAAATACGAAAAGGATTCAGAGCCAAATCATTGACAGAGCAGCAAGCGCTTTCGATTGCTATAGTCAATGTTGATAAGCCCTTTATTGCAATGTGGGTCAATACAAGGGTAGATATCTGGCTTAAGGAAATTCAGGAAAATATTGAGGAAGTTGAAGAGGAGGGTTCAACGCATGACATTGCCCTGGCATCGACTATGCTTGACTCCGTCTTTGCCAATAATGTTGATTTATACCTCAAACTTGCAGGAAAAACTATGGATGCGGATGCCCGCTCTAAACTTCATGAAAGAATGGAGAGCATCAAATCTGAGCGTGCAAGGAATGCGGAGGTGGCTGACCGTATTAAGGTTTTGGAAGAAGAAAAACGCCATCTACTCGATCAAATTGCTGCTCAGCAGAGTGTTAATACTATAAAGGCAGAATACGAACGGAAAATACAAGAGCTTGAACAGGATAAAGACACATTGGAATCCTTGTTAGCTGAGGCGCAAGAGAGAATTACTGAGTTGCAGACTGCTCCTACCATTGCTAAAAGTGACGATGCCGATTATCTCGCACAGTTTGACGATACAGATACTTCTGTTCTGCCCTCTGTTGGTAGCGATGAAATCGTTTCTTTATGTGGTGTTATCTCAGATTACAATGGGCAGAAATGGCTTATTCGACATGCTGATTTGAGTCATAATGGGCACTATCACATTTTCCGCAAAAGTGAAGATGTTCCGCCGTACTTCACAAATAGAGACAAGATTTTCTATAAGGACGGCCCTTCCAATGACGGTTTTTATGGCATTTGGACTTGGTCCGCAACTCCGAATGAGAAGGACCCTTCCAAGGATTATATATTATCCCGGTACAACATGGACCTTGATGCCATTGAAGTCGTTACCATTTCAGAAGCATCAAACCTTGACAACCTGATCAATCTGCTGAAAAACGGAATCGAATACCAACCTCATAGTCATAGAGTCATGTTCGCCTTTTATGCATCCAAAGGACAGTGCATGGGCATTCTGTGCAACACCCAAGAACTCAACACGGTTAATGGAAAAACTGCCTTTGCTGAAGATTGCATTGAAGTACCAGTATATGAATTTACTGGTGGCAACATTTTGCGTTTGGATAATGGGCTCTCTTTCTATAGAAATGCGTTTGCTGGTCTTCCAAGTAAGCTTTATCAATTGAAAAGTCCACTTGATATTGTAAAGAATATCGTTTTCTCTTCAATTTCTTGGGGTACATATAAAACAAGAGGGTTGACTCGTGCCGAGTATAGAACCTTCAAGGATTTTCTCGGTGCAATTCCGGTTGACGATATAACGTGCAAGATTGAGACTGCGTGCCGTTGCTCTAATTCCGCTGCTAAAGAATTGCTGGATGAATTCCTAAATGTGGTCTGGAAATACGTTGATGGAGATAGTTTAGAAGACGAAATAATCCTCTCTGCTATTTCTGCAAGTACTGAACTTCAGGAAAGAGCAAAAGCACTCATTCGAACGGATTGGGAAGCAGAGAATAAAAGCTTACTAGATGAAGCCCAGAAAAAACTCGATTCACTTGATGCCCAGTTAAAATCTGCTACTATTAGTTTAACCAAAGCACAAGAAGCGTTTAATAAAACAAAATCGGCAGAAGAACGTCTTGCCGGTGTCATAGCAGAAAAGGAAAAACTGGCCGAGGATGTTGAAGTAGCAGTTGCTGAAAGAATACAAAAGGCACGCGAAAATGCGGCAGATTTCATTGCAAATATGGCTTTTGTTGGTGGACAACCGATTCACGTTGCAGCCACAGAGACTCCTGCCGCAGTTGAAGTTTCGTCCAAACCTGTTATTGCCCCATATCACACTTTTTCAGCATTCGAGGACCTAAATGATCTTGAGGCTCATCACTCTTGGGCAGATGTCATTAATACAGCCGCATTTGAGCTCAAGGAAGCTGGTGTAGCAGAAAAATACAGAAGCAGCCTAGCCGCGTTCCTCTGCGCTGCCTATATCGAAAAACAGCCAATTTTTCTTGTTGGCCCTAATGCAATTGACATTGTTCAAGCATTCAGCGCAGCCGTAACAGGTCATAAATATGGAATCCTCTGCTGTGAGGGCGGTTATTGCAATCAGGTAATCACTGAAATTGGCACCGATGGCGAAGACATCGTGATAATCAACAATCTTCTTGCAAGTGGCTGGATGAACAGACTCCCGGAGATTCTTTCTCAAAAAGATATTTTCTATGTTGCCACCCATCCATATGCAGAAGATATCCAAGTTGAGCCAAAGAGCCTGTACGGATTTATGCTACCGCTGTTTACAGAGTTTTTTGTGGATGAAAAAGCTACCGGAAAATACTATGGAGGTTATTTTGCTGAGGACTTCAAAACCTACTCAACGCCAAAGGGTACACGTAAAGACTTAAGGGTCCTTTCAAAATTGAAGATAGGTTCGTTAGTCAGGAACCGAATCAACAGACTTGTTGCTACGATGCACGGCATTTACTCTGCAACAACAACGGATGAGGACTTCTTATATGCTGTCCTTCCTATTGCTTATGCTTCACTGGAAATTAATGAACTCACAGAGGCGATTGCTGATCCTCAAAAGGGTATCGCAATTTCTGAAGGCCTCAAGCGTGATCTGCAGTATGTTTTAGGAGAATTCTAATGAATAAGTATAATGGGCTGCTTTCGTCAGTGGCGCACAAGTATCATATCTGCAAAGGAGCACGAGAAACAGAGAACGAATGGAAAACTCGTCTGGTGTATAGTATCTGTGGAATGATGGCTTATGCTTCGCTCTGGGATGACTCGGAAGAAGGCACCATTTCCATTGTGCACTTAAAGAGGAAAGTCCGCAGCATGCTTGCAAATTACAAATCAATGTACCCGGAGCTGTCTGGCAGCTTACCATATGTTTCTGAAGAGCTCGAAGATGAGATTGCAGACCAATTCTTAAGCACTGGCGTGGTTTATCACCGCCCCAACCGAATAGTTCCATCAATGAAGCATGAAGAACCGTTTGGTGATATCTTATTTCAAAGAGGTATTGCTCTGGATAGTATTTCCTGTGTATCCGGTATTGGATTTTATTCAAAACAGTATGGAGCAAAAAATACAGATAAGATAAAGGCAATGTTCGGTCTCGACCAAGAGAATTTACAAACATTGTGGCGTATAACGCTGTCTGCTGCTTCTTGGAAATCCGATCTGTCGTTTGAGCAAAATACAGAGTACCTTCGCTTAAAACCGCCCTTCTCTCAAGGGTACTGGGTAAACAAGCCGGATACGACTGGTACTGTTTCGATTCTTCGAACCGGAATGAAAGGTTCACAGTTATACTATCTTTACCGCTATTATGGCACCACGATGGAAGTCTGCCCACTCCCACAGTGGCAGGTAGAGTTCTACAATTACAGATCGCTTGCATGTGCCTGTCTCTCTACCTATGGAACATTGCCGCCAATAGAGTATTTCGAGGATGGAGCATTAGTTCATATACGTATGAATTATTTACTCCCACCACGTGAACTAGAGTTTTTGAAACTCTACAGCTGGCCTGAGACATGCACATCGCTCCCGTGTAATTTTAGGCGAAAACTCTCAATAGAAGTCTTTACAGCCATTAAAAATGTTCTATCTGATGAGGGATATGAATTTAAAGGAGGGACAATCTGATGCCAAACGGAGCAAATTCTGTTCATAAGCAGTTGCGAACGGAGTTGGAAGACTATATTAAATCACAGTATTTCGGAAAGTCTCCCCTCCTGCTCTCTGCCTTAAGCAATCATATTGATGATGAGGGACTGCTTTACCAGAAACCCTTTATTGAGTCATCTCCGGCATACGTTACTGTCCAAAACGGCATTGAAACAGCATCCATAGAACCTTGGCTGAAAGATTATTTTTTACAGTTGGCAGAAGCGGGTATCGGTGTTTTTCCATCTCCATTTGCTCACCAGATATCTGCGCTTGAAGCAGCAACCAGAGGTGAAAACCTGTTTGTGTCAACGGGTACCGGCTCTGGTAAAACTGAGTGTTTTATGTGGCCGCTTCTTGCGAAGATGGCTGATGAAGCGAGAAACTCCAAAGAATCATGGGCAAAACGAGGTGTTCGCACAATTGTTATGTATCCCATGAACGCTCTGGTTTCAGATCAGGTTAGCCGACTCAGAAGGATGATTGGAGATCCTGATAAGAAGTTTATCAAGATATTCAGAAACACCTGCGGTGACGAAGTTCGCCGTCCCCAATTTGGTATGTATACTGGTCGAACCCCATACCCTGGAGCGCAGCCTTCTACAGAACAGGACAGAAAACTTGAAAAAACTTTGGCCAGAATGTCTTTCCCGCAAAGCGATTCTGAACAAGAATACTTCAATCACCTTCTCAAAGAGGGAAAGATCCCCGCAAAGGCAGATATGCATCAGTTTCTGCAAGGACTTCATGAGAGTAGGCATATTCCAAACGATGAGGACGCAGAGCTAATAACCCGCTTTGAAATGCAGCAATTTTGCCCAGACATTCTCATCACAAACTATTCTATGCTGGAATATATGTTGCTGCGCCCCAGAGAACAGAAAATCTGGGATGATACTCGCGAGTGGCTTGCTTCGAACAACGAGAACAAATTGCTGTTTGTTATTGATGAAGCACACATGTACCGTGGTTCATCAGGCGGTGAAGTTGCGTTGCTGATTCGCAGACTTTTCCATAAACTTGGCATTAGCCGTGACCGCGTGCAATTTATACTTACAACCGCAAGTATGCCCAACAAGAATCAGCAAGACGTTGATTCAGTAATGAAGTTTGCAAATGAGCTTACTGCCTCCGACAAAGCAACCCGGTTTTGCTATCTCACCGGCGAAAGAGAAGTCATTGATGGTCAGTTGAAATATGACATACCCGCTGAGCTTCTCTTAAGCTCAGATCCTAGCCAATTTGAGGACAAGGATGACTTAAAGTTTTCTGCGCTCTTGTCGTTCTGGCGTCAATTGGAAGGCTTTGACCAGAATATCAACTCCTTGGAAGCGATCTGCAACTGGATGTACGACAATCTTGTCTATTATCGCCCGTTCCATGAACTCATCAAGTATTGTCGTGGGAATGCAGTATCCCTGGGAGAGTTGTCCTACGGTATCTTCCCGGATCTCAGTCAGGAAAATGCTTTAAAAGCGGTCAGTGTCCTTCTGGCAATTGCACCACTTGCAAAAAACGCCAAGGGTTCTGTCCTTTTCCCTGCACGCATGCATATGCTTTTCAAAGGCATTTCTGGAGTTTATGCCTGTGCCAATGCGAATTGCAGCCGTTCTCATTCGGAAGGAGGTCTCACTTTAGGTGAGGTCTATTTGTCTGATGGTAATTTGATTTGCCCCCATTGTGGCAGTGTGGTCTATGAGCTTTATAACGACAGACGCTGTGGTGCGCTATTCTTCAAGGGCTATGTCCTTGAAGATGACTCGGAACTTCATGGAAATGTATACCTGTGGCGCTACCCCGGTCAGTTAATGGATCACAGGATGAAAGAAGTACATCTGTTTATCCCAACTGACGATTTTGAGCTACCTGCAAAACAGGGTAAAAACGCCATCAAACCCTGTTATCTTGATGTGAAGAGCGGGTTTATCAACTTTACGGATGACTCTTCCGCTGGTAAGTCATGGATTAGAAAGCTATACTACTGCAACTACTCTGCAAAAGGCAGGCCGCAGATCATTACCTTCCCGACCTGCCCGCATTGCAGGCATCAACTTTCTACATCGCAGCTTACCTCATTCAGCACTCGAGGTAATCAGTCTTTCTTCAACTTGATTAAGTCGCAGTTCCAACTGCAACCTGCTGTACCAGGAAAGGACAGTGATCCTGTTCGTTTTCCTAACGAGGGACGCAAGGTTTTGCTTTTCTCTGATAGCCGTCAACGTGCAGCAAAACTGGCTAGAGATATGTCTGATGCTTCGGACATTTCTGCTGCAAGGCAGTTATTTGCAATAGCGATAAAAACAATGGAAGAGCAAACAGTCGAGCAATCCATGAATACGCTGTACGATTATTTCTGCCTTGCAGCTGGTCAGCGTCATGTGCAGATGTTCCATGCCGATGAGCGCACAAAATTCGCTGAAGATTGTGCTTCCGCGCTGAATAATTACAATCGATGCGTAAAACGGGGAAGGGACTACGCTCCGCGATTTACGATTGCGAACGCGCCTGTACAGATGCAAGAATACCTTCTTCGACTGTTCGCTGGAGGTTATAACACTTTGTACGACTCCGCTACGAGCTGGATTGAACCTACCGATCAGGCACTTTTTGATGCTGTCGATGCTCTCGAGGAAAACCATGTGACGGTCACCGATGAGGAGTTCATCAATCTCTTCAATGCTTGGATTCTATCGATCTGTGATATGTCTACTGCTCTTGGCCATACCATCAATGATACGGTTCGGTTAAAGGTTCGCCCAAAGCGAGGTGGTTATGGACTTGATAAAGATTGGGAGTTTTCGAAAGTCATCCGAGAGATCATGGGTTGGAGTGACGGAAATGAAACTGAGATGGCTTGGAAACGAGTATTGAAAGAAGCATTCCTTGACTCAGCGCAACCTGATAACGGCAAACTATATATTGATCTTTCCAGAGTAAAGACACGTTATGATGCTACGCATGTATGGTACAAGTGTGAGCAGTGCTCTGAGTTGACACCTTTCTTCCTAAAGGGCAGATGCCCAAGCTGCGGTTCTACTCATATCCACAAGATGGAATCCGACGAATACGAAGCACTTAGTTTCTGGAGAAGGCCGGTTGCTGACGCGGTTCAGGGTGAGCCAATCCATGTGATCGACACAGAGGAGCATACTGCTCAGCTCTCACATAAAGACCAGCGTGACGACCTTTGGAGTAAGACCGAACAATATGAGTTACGCTTCCAGGACTTGATTCAAGATGGTGAAACGCCTGTCGATATTCTCAGCAGCACAACCACCATGGAAGTTGGTATTGATATTGGCTCCCTAGTTGCAGTTGGTCTGCGAAACATTCCTCCAATGCGTGAAAACTATCAACAGAGAGCTGGCCGTGCGGGCCGTCGTGGATCTAGTTTATCTACAATCGTTACCTTCTGTGAAGATGGTCCTCATGATACATTGTACTTCAATGACCCGATTCCCATGTTCCGTGGCGATCCCCGCAGGCCGTGGATCGATGTGCGAAGCGAGAAACTCCTCCAGCGCCATCTGGCTATGGTTGTCTTACAGGAATTTCTCGCAGAAAAACATATGAGCCTTGATACAGTTCCCGCAGCCGTTTTTCTCGAAGATTTCCTTGACAGTTTCAAGAACTATCTTGCTTCCTACAGTGTTGATAAGGACAAGCTCCTTTTGCCTATTGGAGTGGTATTTCATTATTCAGAGTTTGCGGATGAACTCAAAGAGGCCCTTGATACACTTAAAGAAAAATGCCATGCTCATCCCGAGCTTTTTGGTGTAGATGAAGGCGCCAAGGAAGGCGATGCAAAAGTTCTCTTGGATGCTCTTTATGAAGAAGGTATCATCCCAACATATTCGTTCCCGAAGAACGTCGTCAGTACTTATATACCAGATATGAACGGGAAAATCCTTTACGAGGTTGAACGTGGACTTGATGTAGCTATTGGCGAATATGCTCCTGGCAGAGCAATTGTGGTTGATAAGCAAACCTATCAGATTGGCGGATTCTACTATCCTGGAAGTGAACGTCATCACGGTCAATCACTAACCCCGGCACGTGCCTACGCAGAAGACCCAAATTATGTGAAGCAGATTATCTCTTGTCCTGAGTGTGGCTGGTTTGGTTTGATGGAGGAAAACACAAAACAGTGCCCATTCTGTGGGAACGATGATCTCAAAATCACTCGTGAAATGATGCGTCCATGGGGCTTTGCACCAAGAAATGCTGAAGCAATACCGGATGTTCAGCTATCAGAAGAGTATACCGCCGTACAGCAGCCTCTGTATTCAACTCTACCAGATGCAGAAGAAATGAAACTTGCCCCAGGTTGCAAGAACATACGAATTGCTTCACGAACAAATCAGCGAATCATCATGCTGAATAAAGGATCGGATGACAAGGGCTTTATGGTCTGCAAAGACTGTGGTGCTGCTATGCCAGGCGACGATATTTCTGTTCTGAATGACGTTAACAGGCCATACAAGTCAAAGTATGCTCGAAGCAGATGCCGTCACGGTAATTCCTTTAATGTGAATCTTGGCTATGACTTCATAACTGATATGTTGGTCCTTGAATTCACAATTGACGACAAGGTTATTGATGCACGCCGTAATGATAATCCATGGCTTAACCGTGCAGCTCAATCCTTAGCTGAAGCACTGCGACTGGTAGCAAGCAAAAAACTCGATGTTGAATTCACCGAACTTGTCACCGGTTATCGTCTCAGGACTGGGGCTGAAGCCTCCTATGTCGATATCTATCTTTACGATAGTCTATCGAGCGGCGCTGGTTATGCTGTCAGTGTAGCCGATGCAATTGCCGAACTACTATCCGATATGAAAGAGCTGTTGAGTTCCTGTGATTGTGGATCTGCGTGTTCCAAATGCCTAAAGCATTACAGGAACCAATATGTACATGGCATGCTTGACCGCTTTGCTGCACTTCAGCTCCTTGAATGGGGTGTTGATGGCATAAAAGCATCTCCTATCAAACCAGAGACACAGATTAACATGATCATGCCTTTAGCGAATATCCTTAAGCAATCAGGCTGCGAAATCACTGCTGATAGTGAAATTACCGCAGCTGGACGAAGAAGCAAAAAGAAGGTTGTTATCTACCCGGCAATGTGGGTTGAACCACATGCGACAAACACCATTTTCGTGAGCGATGCTTATATCAAGTACGCCAAGCCATATGCTGTCCAAAAGATTCTAGATAACATTTGATGGAGATTATGCCTGAGTAGTGAGAAATAAATGGAGAAGAGATATTGTAAAATTTTTCTGAAAATGTAAGGAGCGAAACTATGTTACACCACGGCCTATATGAACAAGTTATCAATAACGCCTTGACTAGCGAGCTTGCGGAGATTCCGGAAGCCCGCAAGGCGGTTGCGCCTATCGACAAGGCGGAGGCATCCAAGGTGCTGGCGCAGTATCTGGTAGACGTGGTTCAGAAGGGCCTGGATAACGTTTTGGATAACGGCGGAGATATTTCTGCTCAAATCGCTCTGGCAAACCGAATTGTTGGTCTTATTCAGAATACAACGCACGAAGCGGACTTCGCTGCGCTGGGTATTGACCAGCGGGCAGAGCAGCTTCTTGCACTTTTACGGGAATCTGATCCGAGGTTGGCTGTGGGAAAAACTGCGGCGGACATAGAGCGGCCGGAAACATCTATCGCCCAAAGTTCTTTGTTTACTGGGGCCGTTCACGAGCCGCAGATGTTTACGGAGCTCAAGAAAGAAATCGTCTCGGCTGACCGAATTGATATGCTGGTGTCCTTCATCAAATGGAGCGGTCTGCGGCTCATTATGGACGAGCTGCGAGAGTTTACGCAGAATGGGGGTGAGCTCCGTATTATCACCACTTCCTACATGGGCGCAACGGATATAAAAGCCATTGAGGAACTCCGACAGCTCCCAAGCACACAGATCAAGGTTAGTTACAACACCAAGACAACTCGCCTCCATGCCAAAGCGTACATCTTCTACCGCGAAACCGGCTTCACAACGGCTTATGTGGGTTCGTCCAACCTATCCAATGCCGCGCTGACCAGCGGACTTGAATGGAACACCAAGGTAACGAAGCGCGACCTGCCTGAAACCATTGATAAAATCGCCGCGACCTTTGAGTATTACTGGAATGACCGGGAATTTGAGTATTATGATGAAGGGCAGAAAGAACGCCTTGCCCGTGCCCTGAAAGCAGAAAAATACTTCGATACCAACAATGCCGAAGTCTACACCATGGACATCAACCCCTATTCCTATCAGCAGGAGATTCTGGACAAGCTGGAGGCGGAGCGCACCGTCCGAGGTTATACTCGTAATCTGGTGGTAGCCGCCACCGGTACCGGCAAAACGGTCATCTCTGCTTTAGATTACAAGTGCTTCCGCAAGCAGAATCCGGACAAGCCTTGCCGCCTGCTCTTTGTGGCGCACCGGGAAGAAATTCTCAAGCAGAGTCTGTATACCTTCCGGGCCGTGCTCAAGGACGCCAACTTCGGGGAGATGTTTGTGGGCAGCTATAGGCCGGAAAGCATCGACAATCTGTTTATTTCCATTCAGACGTTCAATTCACAGAACTTTACGGAAAAGACGTCCCCTGGGTTTTACGATTACATCATCGTAGACGAATTCCACCACGCGGCAGCTCCGACCTACCAGAAGCTACTGGCCTACTACCAGCCTCGTATTTTGCTGGGCTTGACGGCTACACCTGAACGTATGGACGGCAAGAGCATTCTGCCATACTTCAACAATCGTATTGCGGCGGAAATTCGACTGCCGGAAGCCATTGACCGAAAGCTGCTCTGCCCGTTTCAGTATTTTGGCGTTACCGATACCGTGGATCTGGATGAACTCAAATGGTCTGCCGGTGGCTACCAAAAGAGCGAGTTGGAGCATATCTACACCTTCAGTGGTGCCATTGCCACCCGACGCGCCGACCATGTTGTGTCCTCGCTGTTGAGATATGTCACAGACATCGATGACGTGAAAGGCCTCGGTTTCTGCGTAACGGTAGATCACGCAGAATTTATGTGCCACTATTTTAATGACCACAATATCCCGTCCATGTCCCTGACAGGACAATCCCCAGATGAGGAGAGAAAAGCAGCCAAACAGCGCTTGGTGTCCGGCGAAGTACGGTTTATCTTCGTCGTGGACATCTATAACGAGGGCGTGGACATTCCGGAGGTCAACACCGTTCTTTTCCTGCGCCCCACTGAGTCGCTAACGGTTTTCTTGCAGCAGTTGGGCCGCGGCCTGCGTCTGGCCGAAGATAAGGAATGCCTGACCGTATTGGACTTCATCGGCCAGGCAAACAGAAAGTACAATTTTGAGGATAAATTTGCGGCGTTGCTGTCGAACACTACACGAAGTGTGAGCCGCGAAATCAAGGATGGCTTTGTGTCCGTTCCCAAGGGCTGCTATATTCAGTTGGAGAAAAAAGCGGCAAAGTACATACTGGATAACATCCGTGCTTCCTACGGCAACACGGCAGGGCTTGTGGCCCGCGTGGCTACCTTTGTAGAAGATAGTGGCATGGAGCTGACACTGGCCAATTTCCTCGACTACTACCATCTTGATCCCAGAGAAATTTATAAGTTCTCGTCCTTCTCTCGCATTTGCGCCAGAGCAGATGTCATTGAGGATTTCGAGGAGCCTCTGGAAGAGACCTTGACCAAGGCGTTTGCACGCCTTGCTGTCATCGATTCTCGTCGTTGGATTTCCTTCCTGTTGGATATTCTGCCGCGTCTGGACGATGTGGATTTCGCGGCGTTGTCCGATGTTGAAAAGCGTATGCTACAGATGTTCTATATCACTATTTGGGGAAAGGCAGTCGAGGATTGGAGTAGCGAAGAAGTGCTGGACAACCTCTATGCCCTGTCAGATAGCACAGTCCTGCTAAGCGAACTCTTGGAACTGCTGAGCTATCGCTTTGAGCAGATCGACTTTATTGACGAGCCGGTGGATCTGGGCTTTAACTGCCCACTGGATTTACACTGCACCTACACTCGCGATCAGCTATTGGTGGCGCTGGACTTTATGAAGCCAGCAACTGTGCGTGAGGGCGTCAAATGGCTGCCGGACAAGCAATTGGATGTGTTATTCGTGACGCTGAATAAGGCGGACAAGGACTATTCGCCAACCACCATGTACAACGATTATTCCATCAATGAGAGCTTGTTCCACTGGCAAAGCCAAAGCACCACGGCGGAGAATTCGTCCACTGGTCAGCGCTATATCCACCATAAAGAACGCGGCAGTAAGGTACTGCTGTTTGTCCGTGAGTTTAAGTCAGACCGTGTGACCGGCGGTGCGGAGGCGTATACCTATCTGGGCACGGCGAGCTATGTGAAGCATGAGGGCAGCAGGCCGATGAATATCACATGGCGGCTGGATCGCCCAATCCCGGCGAAGTTCTTGAAGAAGACAAATAAGTTGGTAGTGGGATAAGGAGAAATGTATGACTGAACTTGAAAAAATCGAACGAGCAAGAATGTATATCGACAAACTGGCAAACGGCATTAATCCCATAGACGACACTGTGGTTCCAGACGGCGATATTATCAACAATGTCCGGTTGTCACGTTGCCTTTTCTTTGTATCCGACGTGCTGCGGCAGGTGATCGAAAATGGTGGAATGAGATCGGCTGCGGACAGGAAGCCAAAAAAGAGGCCCCTTGAAATTCCCTTTGAAAAAAGAAGCCGATTTGCCTATTCGGAAACGCCTATTCCGGCCAGCGAAATCGCCAAACGGATAAACGCTTTGGCCGATAACGACACTATGCAAAAACTTACCTATTCAGGAATCCTTGCGTGGCTCACGGAAATTGGAATGATGGAATGGGCGCTCATGCCAGACGGAAAGCACACAAAACGGCCGACGAAAATTGGCGAAGAAAATGGTATTTCCGTGGAGGAGAGAATGAGCAATAAAGGGCCCTATCAAGTGGTTGTTTACAACAACGCTGCGCAGCATTTTATCATAGATAATTTGGATGCGATCCTCGCAGCGGAGAATATGCAGACAGAGATGCAGGGTGCTCCATGGACGAAAGAACATGACGACTGCCTCGTTGATCTATACAAGAAATCTGTACCAATGAGCGAGATTGCCATTACATTAAAGCGCAGTACATCAGCGGTACGTGGACGATTAAAAAAGTTGGGGTTTGACTCATAGTTCACGTTATGATGCGACAAGGAGGAAAAAGATATGTCCTTAATTCGTTGCCCGGAGTGTGGAAATTCAATTTCCGACAAAGCTGAAAAATGCCCTCACTGCGGACTCCCTGCGGCATACTTTTTCTCTTTGGATAAGGAGGCTGCGCATGTCAAAGAAGGATTGGACTACAAAAATCTGCAAAACGTCTTAATTTCTTTTGAACGAGACCATGCCCAGTTGTTCTCTGCAGAACACTATATTTCGCACAGAGATGCGCAGAGGCTACGGGACACATATGGAAAATACAGCGAAAGCCTAAACAACAAGCTCATTTTCCAATATGTCTGTAACAATGCTGCCGCGATAAGAGTTGATATCGATTTGCTACGCCGTTTTTTGCGTCGGATGCAATCTTTAGATGCAGATATTACGGCACATAATACGACATATGTAGACCGAATACTGGAACAGGATAAGGATTATTTTGACAGCATCTTAAAGCAGATCGACCCCAATATTCAACTGGATGAAGAACAGCGCCGTGCGGTGATTACAGATGACGACTATTGCCTGTTGGTAGCTGGTGCTGGTGCGGGGAAAACCACGACGATGGCCGCAAAGGTCAAGTATTTGGTCGAGAAAAAGAATATAGATCCGGAGGAGATCATTGTAATATCCTATACAAATAAGGCGATTGGGGAGCTGCGTGATCGAATCAATAAGGGACTTGGTATTCCAGCGAAGATCTGCACGTTCCATGCTTTCGCGTATGATATTGTTAAACAGTTTTCAGCAGAACCACCTGAGATCAATTTTTCTTCCCAGCAGATTATTTTTGATATGCTGGAAAAGTCGATTTTTCACAACAAGCAGCTTATGCGCAATCTGGTTCTGTTCTTAGGGTATTACTTTGACCTGTCCGAGGATGTCTTCAAATTTACGGATTTGAATCAATACCATCTTTACAAAGCAGCACAAGACTTTGAAACACTAAAAAGTGGATTGGGCGAGTACATCAAAAAAGTTGAACAGCAACGCACGAAAAAGACGCGGACCATAACCGGAGAATATCTGCGCTCCATGCAGGAAGTGCAGATCGCAAACTTTCTCTATCTGAATGGTTTGGATTACGAATATGAACGAGTGTATCCCTTCGGATCACCTTCTCGTAGCAAGAAATACACGCCTGATTTCTATATTTCACAAGGAGAGCATAGCGTGTGGCTGGAGCACTATGCGCTCAGCGAGAGCGGCTATAATAGCCTGTTTACTCCGCAGCAGAGGCAGCGTTATCTTCGCGCAATTAGTGATAAGCGTCGCATTCATAAGGTTAATAAAACCACATTGCTGGAAACATGGTCATTTTATACAGATCGACGTCCTCTTCTGGATCATCTAAAAGAAGTCCTCGAAAAGGATGGTTTTATCCTAAAACCTCGCAATATGGAGGAAGTCTATAAAAAGATCGTAGAAACCGGAAAAGACAAATATATCTACAAACTAATCATCTTTATGATGAAGTTTATCGAGCAATACAAGACGACTGGTTATGATGGCGGTGGCTTCTCCATTTTGCGAGAACGTACAGATAATCCGAGAACACTCCTTTTTCTGGATATTGCCGAGCAAGTCTATCATCACTATCAATCTGTACTGAAGCAGCGCAATCAGATAGACTTTGCTGACATGATAAATGATGCGCATTTCTATTTGCAGGAGATCGAGCGCCAGAACATTGTTCTCCCTTACAAGTACATCATCATCGATGAGTTTCAAGATATAGCCCGCCAAAGATTCAATTTGACAAAAAGGTTGTCTCAAATTACGCAGGCTAAAGTTGTTGCGGTGGGTGATGACTGGCAGTCAATTTATGCCTTTTCTGGGTCTGATATTACTTTGTTCACGCGCTTTTTGGAGCTAATGGGTGCGGGCACGGAACTGAAAATTACTCATACATATCGTAACTCGCAAGAATTGATTGACATTGCCGGCGGCTTTGTGCAGAGAAACTCCTCGCAAATCCGGAAGCAGTTGATTTCTCCGAAACATCTTGAGAACCCGATTGTTCTTGAAGTCTTTGATGACAGCGTCAAACCTATGGAGCAGCTTGCCAACACAATTGAACATATTATTGGAGAAATCATATCTGAGTACGGTGAGCGGAGCTCGATTCTGTTGATCGGCCGATACAACTATGATATGTACAAGCTGTACCGGACAAATCGGTTCAGTGAATTGCCAGGTGGTGCTATCAGAAGTGAAAAGTATCCAAATGCTAAGATAACATTTATGACAGCACATAGCTCCAAGGGCCTTGGCTATGACAATGTAATTCTGATCAATATGTTTGAAGGGAAATTCGGATTCCCCTGCCAGATTGAAGATGATCCCATTATTAAACTCGTTACATATGAGGACAATAGTATGCCTTTTGCGGAAGAACGGAGACTGTTTTATGTAGCGATGACACGGACTAAAAACAGGGTATATATCGCGGCCCCCAAAACAAAGCCATCCAGATTTCTTGTAGAACTTATCAAAGATTTCAACATTCCCCATAATGACGAAATCAATATGCAAGTAGTGGATCTCTTTAACTTGCGTTGTCCGATATGCGGCTTCCCACTAAAATATGAGTTTAACAAGAACTACGGCTTGAATCTCTGGATATGCACAAACGAGGCGGAGCTTTGCGATTTTATGACCAACGACAGGGTGCACATGCACGATATTTTGAAGTGTCCCAAGTGCGCAGACGGATATTTGATCGTTAAAAAGAATCCAAAGAATGGTGACATATTCTATGGCTGTACCAATTATTTCAATGAAAAAGAAAAATGCACTAATATGGTGCCGTTGGAGAGCGGCAATATGAGAAACAATCAATAACGTTTTGGTTGCTATACTATCTCAGACAAGAGTTTTTGCAAACTGACATCTATCATAGCAAATTATACCCCATTATACCCTTGATTTTGCGGGTATAATAGGGTATAATTCTATACATAATAGTTTCACCGGGGAGGTGTACCATGGAACGGTCTGAACTTCAAGCCAAGATTGCTGATCTGGAGCAACAGATTGCGGAGCTGCCTGCAGGGTCTGTCACAAAGAAGACGATCAGCGGCAATGTGTATTTCTATCACCGCTGGACAGAGAACAAGAAGCGCTGGGAGAAGTATATTCCTGCGGAAGAGGTGGATTCTTTCCGGAAGCAGATTGAACGCCGGAAGGGACTGGAAAAAGAACTGAAGGTGCTGCAGAAGCAGCTGCCCAGGAAATCCGTATCTGCTGCCACTGCAAATACCTTTGCAACGAATATCCGCACTGGCGAGGCACTGCGTACCTTTTCTGCCTCTGTACGCAAATATCGCAAGCGCGAATGCTTCCGGCAGCTGCATGACTATATTTACGGAGAGCAGCAGGATAAAGTATTCATTCTCTATGGCCTGCGCCGGACGGGTAAAACAACTATGATCCGTCAGATTTTTGCGAAGATGAGCGACGCAGAGCTTTCGAAAGCAGCCTTCATTCAGATTACAGCCAGAGACACATTGGCCGATGTGAACCGCGATCTCAAAGCGCTGGAGGAGCAGGGCTTTCGCTATGTGTTCCTCGACGAGGTGACGCTAATGGAGGATTTTATCGAGGGCGCAGCGCTGTTTTCTGACGTGTTTGCGGCCTGCGGCATGAAGATCGTGCTTTCCGGCACGGACTCGCTGGGCTTTCTCTTTACCGAGGACGAGCAGCTTTACGACCGCTGCGTTCTGCTGCACACCACCTTCATCCCCTACCGTGAGTTTGAATCTGTCCTCGGCATTCACGGCATCGACGAGTATATCCGCTACGGCGGCACCATGAGTCTCGGCGGCGTCCACTACAACGAGACCTCCACCTTTGCCAGCAAGGAAAGCACCGACGAATATGTGGACACCGCTATCGCCCGCAACATCCAGCACTCCCTGCGCTGCTATCAGTATGAGGGACATTTTCGCCATCTGCGGGATTTATACGAGAAGGGTGAACTGACCAGCGCCATCAACCGGGTCGTGGAGGACATCAACCACCGCTTCACGCTGGAGGTGCTGTCGCAGGATTGGAAGTCCCACGACCTTGGCGTTTCCGCCAGCAATCTGCGTCGGGATCGGAAAAATCCGACGGACATCCTCGACCGCATCGACCTTGCGCTTGTCACAGACAGCCTGCGGAAGCTGCTGGAGATCCGCAACAGGGCAGAGCAGACCGTGGCGCTGGACGATGTTCACGCGGCGGAGATCAAGGAGTATCTGGACTTGCTGGACTTAACGCGAGAGATCGACGTGCTGCACCTGCCGGATGTCAGCACGAAGTCCGGACGCACGGTGATCGCGCAGCCGGGACTCCGCTATGCGCAGGCGGATGCGCTGATCCGCAGTCTGCTGCTGGATGAGACGTTCAGTGCCCTGTCTCTGGCGGAGCGTACCGCCGTGCAGCAGCGCATCCTGACCGAGATCAAAGGGCGGATGCTGGAGGATATCGTCCTGCTGGAAACCAAGCTGGCAAACCCCAAGAAGCAGGTATTTGTCCTGCAATTCCCCGTGGGCGAATTTGACATGGTGGTGTTTGACCCGGAGGCAGGCTCCTGCCGGATTTTCGAGATCAAGCACAGCGAGGAAGCTGTCCCGCAGCAGTACCGCCATCTGATCGACGAACAAAAATGCGCCCAGACCGAGCACCGCTACGGCCCGATCACCGGAAAGTTCGTCCTCTATCGCGGGGGAAGCCAAGTGATAGACGGCATTCAGTATCAGAATGTGGAAGAATATCTGCGAAACCTTGCATGACAAAACCGCCGCCCCGATTTTTCGTTTGGGGCGGCGGTTTTTATGATGCAGCTTGTCATATGACAAGCTGTGACGCAAAATAAACTTGACGTATGACAAGTAGCAATACGCAAAAATCGTGCGGCGAGACTGTACGAATGCAGTCGATGACGAAAACAATAATGTTCTAAATAGCATGCATCACTCATTTCATCAATCATTTTCTCGATGCACATGAGTGATGCCCTCCGAACTGGCACGATCAGCGCGCGAAAACCCCTGCCTCCCGCAGAAATTTTCAGATTCTTCTCTTGGTACCTTTTCAAATGGATTCCAATCCGATATAATATACCTATCAACCTAACGATATAACATCATGCGAGGTGCCGCCATGAAAACGAAAGATACGCCGAAGCAATACGTCATCTATTCCCGCAAGTCCAAATTTACCGGCAAGGGTGAGAGCATCGAGAACCAGATCGAGCTGTGCCGCCAGTACATCGCCATGCACTTTG
>ENA-OROH01001265-OROH01001265.1-human-gut-metagenome-genome-assembly--contig:-NODE-1265-length-24321-cov-11.223605_pt1 | contig 24321 bp, 17 predicted proteins | sample MGYA00242125_ERZ509042 | MGnify/ENA primary metagenome ERZ509042 (study PRJEB26280, sample SAMEA2338738) | human gut metagenome | biome: human gut; feature: human-associated habitat; material: faeces... | reverse complement strand
TCGATCTCATCACTAAAAGTGACTTGACCCGCACATCTGTCAACAATATTCAGTTTTCAGGGTTCCAACCTCGCTGTTTGTAACAGCTCATTTATATTAACAAATCATTTGGAATTTGTCAACAACTTTTTTCTTTGTCTTTCATTCCTCTGACTTGTCTGCTTCCTCAAAGAGAAAGCTTGTATATAATATCAAACCTTCTCTTTGCTGTCAACAGTTTTTTTCAGCCAGGCAGCCAATTTGGCATGAGGTCCTGCCAGAGGGCGCTGGTCCCACTCTTCCGGAGCCAGCCAGGCCCAGTCCGGAGATCCCTCCTCAGGACAGTCTCCTCCGTTCATCCCATAGCCGGTCATGTGCCAGATCTGGTGGGTGAACACATGCCTGTGATGCCACAGCTCCGGCCCTGCAGCTCCCTCCAGCAGCTGTTCCAGTCCTGCCCTGGCCTTGTCCGGGTCCGGATCCAGCACCATGGGGAATTCCCACATGGAAGCCAACATCCCTTTGGCCGGCCGTTTGTGGAGCAGATACCGGCCTTCCCGGCACACCAGGCCGCAGGCTGCCGCCAGTTCCTTCTGGGGGGCTTTGGCTTTGCGCACCGGCAAAACCTCCGTCTTCCCCTCTTTCAGAGCCCGGCAGGATTCCCGCAGGGGACATTCCCCGCACCGGGGATGTTTGGGGATGCATACTTCCGCTCCCAGGTCCATCATAGCTTCGTTAAAGTCCCCGGGCCTGTCTGCCGGTATGGCGGCTTCTGCCAGGGCCGTAATGGTTTTCTTTCCTTGGGTGCCGGTAATGTCTTCTTCCACTCCGTAAAGCCGGGCCAGCACCCGGAGCAGGTTTCCGTCCACTGCCGGAACCTTTTCCCCAAAGGCCATGGACAGGATGGCTCCCACCGTATAGGCTCCGATGCCTGGCAGGTCCCCCAGGGCCTTCCGGTCCCGGGGCAGCTGACCGTCCCATTCCACCATCACCTGCCGGGCTGCCTTGTGGAGGTTCCGTGCCCGGCTGTAATACCCCAGCCCCTGCCAGGCCCGGAGCACCTGGTCTTCCGGTGCCTGGGCCAGATCCCGGATGGTGGGGAACTGTTCCATCCACCGGTGGAAATACCCTTTTACCGTTTCCGTCCGGGTCTGCTGGAGCATGATTTCCGATACCCACACATGGTAGGGATTCCGGGGATGGGACTCCCGCCAGGGCAGCTCCCGCCGAAAGCCATCGAACCAGGCCAGGAGAGTTTCCGTCCAGTTATTTGGTTTCATCCAGATGGACCTCCTGGAACACAGAATCGATTACATGGTCCCCGTCCGGGGCAAAAAGGATGGTCCCCCGGAGCTGTTTCCCGGCCAGCAGCCGGGGCAGCCAGATCCGGTCCGCCTCCCACATTTCCTCATAGGGCAGCTGGTCCAGGGAAAACCACCTGGGTTCCATTTCTTCCGACAATCGGGGCACTCCCTGCCACCGGCGGACAAAATACACCATGCCTCCATGGGACCATGTGCCGTCAGAAGGCTGGTCAAAGTACAGATCCGCCATCAGGTCCAGGTCTTCCGGCCGGACCTCAAGGCCGCTTTCTTCCCGGAGCTCCCGTACGGCGCACTGGCGCATGGTTTCTCCCGGCTCGATTTTCCCTCCGAAGCCGTTCCACTTGCCCACGCCCATGCCCCGTCGCTTCCGGCCCAGGAGCACCCGGTTTTCTCCGTCCAGCAGATACACCAGTGACGTATCCCTCATTTGGTCAGCACCGCTTCCACCAGGGCCTTCAGGAACCGGAACCGGGGTTCCAGACTGCTGATCAGGCCGTATTCCGTTACCGCATGGCCATTGCCTCCAATGGGGCCCAGGCCATCCAGGGTGGGGATCCCCAGGGCGGAGGTGAAGTTGCCATCGCTTCCCCCGCCGGCAGCCTGCCACTGGAAGGAGATACCCTCTTTTTGAGCCACCTGCTCTGCCAGACGGCAGAAGGCCAGGGATTTTTCTGTAGGCTTCATGGGCGGACGGGCCACGCCCCCTTCCACCTGGACCTTCACCCGGTCATCGAAGGGATGAGCTTCCAGTTCCCGGATGGCCCGGTCGATCCGTTCCCCTTCGCTGCTCTTTTCGATCCGCACATCGATGACACACCGGCACTGGGCGGCCACCACATTGGCAGCGGTGCCCCCCTGTACCAGTCCGATATTCACAGTAGTGCCGGCAGCCCGGTCAGCCAGGGCAATGATCTTTTCTCCCCAGCGGATGAATTCATTGATGGCGCTGGCTCCTTTATCCGGGTTCACCCCGGCGTGGGATGCAATGCCCGTAAAGGTCAGTGTGTACTTGCAGATGCCCTTCCGCTGGTTCACCAGGTCCCCATTGGGCCGGGCACTTTCCATGATCAGGGCATGGTCCGCCTTCCGGGCTTCCCGTTCGATTACCGGCCGGGAATACCGGGAACTGATTTCCTCATCCGGATTGAACAGCAGGCAGATGTTCCCCTGGATTTTTTCCCGGCTCACCGCTTCCGCCAGGTACACCATGAACAGGTCCCCGCATTTCATATCCGCGGAGCCCGGGCCTTTGTACTGGTCTCCCTCAATGGAAAAAGGACGGTCCTTTACGGTGCCTTTGGGGAACACCGTATCCATATGGCCCAGGAGGATTACGTCATAATGGTCCGGGTTCCCCCACACTGCCTTTACGCAGGGGCCCACCTGGTCTCCCACGGAAATGGTTTCTGTATGCCAGCCGGCTCCCTCCAGCCGCCGGCGGATCCAGGCCGCCACCTGAGCGGTCCCTTCCGGGTCCCGGCTGAAGCTTTCCGTATTCACCAGGGTTTCCAGATCTTTCAGATAGTCCTGCACTGCCAATGTCATGTCCGATTCCTCCTTCTCCCGGCTCCCTGCCGGCACTGTACTGGCTCTATTATATCAGCTTCGTGTAAATTGTTCTCGGTGAAAAAAGAAAGGGTACTGCCCGTCTTGCGCAGCACCCTTTCTTTTTTACCGCTGTACCATCATTTTCACATCTGTCAGGAAATCCTCCTGCCGGGCCAGGGCTTTTTCCGCCTGGGTCAGGGTCACCGGCCGGAAATAAATGGTCTGTCCCGGCTTCATCTGGGCCAGCCTGGGCAGATCCGCCTGGATCACCTGTCCGATCTTGGCATAGCCCCCGGTGGTCTGCCGGTCCGCCATCAGGATGATGGGATTCCCGTCCGCCGGCACCTGGATGGACCCGAAGGTCACTGGTTCGGAGATCATCTCCAGGCTGCTGTCCCGGTAGTGGAGCGGTGCTCCGCTGAGCCGGTATCCCATCCGGTCCGACTGGGCCGTAATGGTGTAGCCGCTGTGGAAGAACTCCTGAAGGGTGGCATTGTCGAACCAGTCCGCCTGGAGTCCCTGGGTCACCCGAATGGGCTCCCCGGTAAAGAGGCCAGTGGTTTCCACAGACCAGCCCAGGGTGCTGAAAGGCTTGCCTCCCGTTTTGGCCAGCACAGCCTTCAGCCCTTCCTGTTCCGCCGTCAGTTCCCCGGTTTCCAGTTCCGTGCCGTCAGCCAGAGGAGCACCTCCCACTCCGCCGATTTTGGCCCGGAGATAGGTGCTTTTGCTGTTCATCACTGCCGGCACGGCAAAGCCCCCGGCCACCGTCAGATAGCCCCGGGCCCCCTGGGCCGCAAAGCCGAAGGACAGGGTGCTGTCTTCCTTCACATACACCGCCCGGTTGAGAGGCACCGGTCTGCCCCCCAGTTTCGCCCCCAGGTCCGCCCCGGTAAGGGCGAACACCAGTCCTGCCGGCAGCTTCAGGAAGGGCCCGCTCATGGTCATTTCCAGAGCCCCTTCCCGGGCTTTGTTGCCTACCAGGATATTCCCCAGTTTCAAACTGAACAGGTCCATGGCCCCGCTGACCAGGACCCCGTATTTCTGGAATCCGTACCGGCCCGTATCCTGGAGCGTAGTGAGAGGGCCGCCTTTTTTCACCATGATCTTCATTTCCGGCCACCTTCCTTCTCTTTCGCTGCCAGTTCCTTGTATTCCTCAGGAGTTATGCTGACAAATTCCAGCCGGTCACCGGCCTGGAGCAGGCTGGGATGTTCCAGATCCCAGGGACGGAACAGGGCCAGGGGAGTCCTGCCGATCAGCTGCCAGCCTCCAGGGGTTTCCAGGGGATAGGCACCGGTCTGGGAACCGGCAATGCCCACGGACCCGGCAGGGATGGCCAGCCGGGGAGTCTTCTTCCGGGGGGTGGCAATTTCCGGAGGCAGTCCTCCCACATAGGGGAAACCGGGGGCGAACCCGATCATATACACCAGATAGTCCCCGCCAGTATGGATTTTCACCACTTCTTCCGGCGTCATATGGTGGTACTCCGCCACTTCTTCCAGGTCCGGTCCGTATTCCCCGCCGTAGCACACAGGGATCCGGATCCGGTCCCCTTTCTTTTCCTTGGTGAACCGGATCCCTTCCAGGAGTTTTTTCACCCGGGCCGCCGCTTCCCGGTAGCCTTTGGACAGCCAGTGGTCCTCCGGCAGAGTAGATTCCCGGGCCAGTACCAGGGGATCGTAGAACACCGTCACACCGGTGTAGGAAGCTTCAAATTCCAGGAGTCCCGGGAAAGGATGCTGTTCCAGTTCCGTCACCAGAGCCCGGGCACACCGGAGGATCTCCGGGTCGATGGTATTGCCGAAGGAGACCATCAGGGCCCCTTCTCCCACCGGGCGGATCTGGGCAGCCTGCAGATATGCTGTTGCTTTTTCCATGGTTATTCCACCTTTTTATCCCAACAGTTTGGGGAGTAATTTGCCTGCTGTTTCCACTGCCAGGCAAAGCATCACAGCGAAGATGATCCAGCCGGTGACCGACAGGAACCGGGGATGCTGATAATCCCCCACAATGGCCTTTTTCCGGGATGCCAGGAGCAGTGCTCCCAGTACCAGAGGCAGGATCAGCCCGTTGAGGGCCCCGGCCAGGATCAGTACCTTCACCGGTTTGCCGATGAAAGCGAACACAGCAGCGGAAAAGATGATGAATCCAATGATCAGATACCGGTAGTTTTTGTTCAGTCCTTCACTGAAGGTACGGATGAAGGAAACGGAAGTATAGGCGCAGCCGATGACCGAGGTAATGGCCGCGGACCACATGACCACGCCGAAGATCTTGTACCCCACTTCCCCCACAGCCAGCTTGAACACGGAAGCCGGCGGGTTGGAAGGATCCAGGGTAAAGCCCTGGCTGATGACCCCCAGGGCCGCCAGGAACAGGAATACCCGCATAACACTGGTGATGCCGATGCCAGTCAGAGAGCTCCGGTTCACCTGGTCCAGCTTGTCTTCTCCGCAGATTCCCGCATCCAGCAGCCGGTGGCCGCCGGCGAAGGTGATGTATCCGCCTACGCTGCCTCCCACCAGGGTGACGATGGACATCAGATCGATGTGCTCAGGCATAAAGGTCCTGGCCACCGCTTCCCCCACTGGAGGATGGGAGGTCACCGCCACATAGACAGTGAGCAGTACCATGACGCCTCCGGCAATCTGGGCGAACTTGTCCATCAGGGTTCCCGCCTCTTTGCTGGAAAAGATGAAGATGGCAATGGCCGCGCTGATGAGAGCCCCCACAATGGGAGAGATCCCGAACAGCACATTGAGCCCCAGGGCGGCACCCCCAAGATTGCCGATGTTGAAGGCCAGGCCCCCGAACACCACAAAGGCGGACACCAGATATCCCAGGCCGGGCAGCACCATGTTGGCAATGTCCTGGCCGGGCTTTTTGGCTACGGCAATTACCCGCCACACATTCAGCTGGGCAATGGCATCGATGATGATCATGGCCAGGATGGCGAAGCCGAAGCTGGCTCCCAACTGGCCGGTAAAGACAGTGGTCTGGGTCAGGAAGCCCGGCCCGATGGCGGATGTGGCCATCAGAAAGGCTGCCCCCAGCAGCACGCTGATGTTGGATTCTTTTTTCATAACAACTTCCCCCTCATTTGGATCCTGTTATGGTTTTTCTGGGCTTTTGGAAACGGTCCGGCTGCTTTTTTCTCTTTTTTTACAGCACGCTCAGATCCGCATTCTTCACGTCGGTGATGAACATATGTCCCGGCGCATGGGTGATCATGAATTCCGGCTTCACCGCCATGGCCACCGCCTGAGGCGTTACCCCGCAGGGCCAGAACACCGGCACTTCCCCTTCCCGGATGGTGGAGGGATCTCCAAAATCCGGTTTGCTGATGTCCTGGATGCCGATGGCCGCCGGGTCGCCGAAATGGATGGGAGCCCCATGGACATTGGGCATCCGGCTGGTCACCTGGATGGCCCGGATGGCCGCTTTGGGAGTCATGGGACGCATGGAAACCACCATGGGCCCATGGAACACTCCGGCCGGAGTGCAGGGAATGTTGGTGATGTACATGGGCACATTGTGGTTTTCCGTAATGTGCCGCACATCCAGCCCCGCATCCAGCATGGGCCCTTCAAAGGAGAAGCTGCATCCCAGCAGGAAAGCCACCAGGTCGTCCCGCCAGTACCCGCTCAGGTCCGTTACTTCGTCGGTCAGTTCCCCGTGCCGGTAGATCCGGTATTTGGGGATGTCATACCGCAGATCCGCCCCGGGAGCCACGGCTTTGGGTTCCGGGCTCCCCACTTCCGTCACGTCAAGGACCGGACAGGGTTTGGGGTTCCGGGTGGTGAACAGGAGGAAATCAAAGGCCAGTTCCCTGGGCAGAACCACCAGGTTGGCCTGGGCATATCCGTTGCACATACCGCTGGTGAAGCTGGTGATTTTCCCCTCCCGGATCAGTTTCCGGACTTCGGCGGGTTTCATTTGGCTGTAATCCATAAGCAGATTCTCCTTTGCATGAAATTATTTCAGGAAGGTACCGGCCGCGGCGATTTCCACTCCGTTTTCCTGGAGGGCTTTCCGGATTTTCTGGGTGAACAGCAGGGCCTTTTCCCCGTCCCCATGGACGCAGATGGTATCCGCCTTCACCGGGATCACCTTACCGCTGAGAGTGGTCACCTGGCCCTTCAGCACCATGGACAGCACCTGGGCGATGGAGGCCTCTTCATCGGTGATCATGGCACCGGGCTGGGTCCGGGGCGTCAGGGAACCGTCTTCCTGATAGCTCCGGTCTGCAAACACTTCAGAAGCCACTTTCAAACCAACTTTTTCCGCTGCCTTGACGCTTTCGCTGCCAGCCAGGGCAAACAGGATGATTTCCGGATCCACATCATAAATGGCCTGGGCAATGGCTTCCGCCAGGGCCGGATCCTTGGCCGCCATATTGTACATGGCCCCATGGGGTTTCACATGCTGGAGCCGGGTACCTGCCGCTTTGGCAAAGGCGCTGAGAGCCCCCACCTGGTACACCACCATAGCATACACATCCGCCGGGGAAACGGCCATTTTCCGCCGGCCGAATCCGACCAGATCCGGATACCCGGGATGAGCCCCCAGGGCACAGCCGCTTTTCACTGCCAGATCCACGGTTTTCTTCATTACGGAAGGATCCCCGGCATGGAACCCGCAGGCAATGTTGGCCGAAGTCACCAGAGGCAGGACCTTGTCATCCATCCCGATTTTGTAAGCGCCGAAGCTTTCTCCCAGGTCAGAATTCAAATCGATTTTCATATTACTACTCCTTTCTTTATGCTACGTTACGAACATTAACGATATTACCATGATTTTTGTTTCCGATTAACTCTGTCACAATTTCTTCACCTTATACTGTATACACACCTATATTGTGTCAAATTTGTAATACATTCACACAATTTCACCCCAGCATCTTCAGGATGGTCTGGAGACTCATGTACAGCATCACGGCGAATACCAGCCAGCCGGTGTAGAACAGGAAAGAAGAATGTTTGTAAGCCCCCACGATTTTTTCCTTCTTGGCCGCCAACAGCAGAGAGCCCAGCACAATAGGCAGGATCAGGCCGTTCAGGGCCCCCACCACCACCAGCACCGTCACCGGTTTGCCGATGAAGGAGAAGATGAAGGAGGAGAACAGGATGAAGCCGATGATCAGGTACCGGTGGTATTTTTCCAGCACCGGACTGAAGGTCCGGATGAAGGAAACGGAAGTGTAGGCGCAGCCCACCACGGAAGTGATGGCCGCAGACCACATCACCAGCCCGAAGATCTTGTACCCCAGGTCACCGGCGGCCAGTTTGAACACAGAAGCCGGCGGGTTGGCCGGGTCCAGGGTCAGCCCCTGGGAAATGACCCCAAGGGTAGCCAAAAACAGCAGCACCCGCATCAGGCTGGTGATGCCAATCCCCATGGCGGAGCTCTTGTTCACTTCCTTCATGTTCTCCACCCCGGTGATCCCGGCATCCAGCAGCCGGTGGCCTCCGGCGAAGGTAATGTAGCCCCCTACACTGCCCCCTACCAGGGTGACGATGGACATCACATCCACCGTATCCGGCATAAGGGTCTTGGAAAGGGCCAGCCCCACAGGAGGATGGGAAGTGATGGCCACGTAGATGGTCAGAAGCACCATCAGACCTCCCACAATCTGGGCAAACCGGTCCATCAGGGCCCCGGCACTTTTATTGAGGAAAATGAACACGGCGATCACCGTGCTGATGAGAGCCCCGGTTACTGGGGAAACTCCCAGGAGCACATTGAGGCCCAGGCCAGCGCCCCCAACGTTTCCGATGTTGAAGGCCAGACCCCCGGCCACCACCAGGGCGGAAACAAAATACCCCAGCCCGGGCAAAAGGGCGTTGGCAATGTCCTGGCCGGGCTTTTTGGACGCCGCGATGATCCGCCACACGTTCAGTTGGGTAATGGCGTGGATCAGGATGGTGGCCAGGATCACAAAGCCGAAGCTGGCCCCCAGTTTGCCGGTGAACACCGTGGTCTGGGTCAGGAATCCCGGTCCGATGGCCGAGGTGGCCATCAGGAAGGCCGCCCCCAGCAGTACACTCCAGTTGGATTCTTTCATGATTGTACTCCTCCGTTCCGTCATTCAATTCTGTAAATTCTGATACAAAAACTTGAACTGCTGCCTTCCTGCGGTCCCCCTTTCCCATTCCAGCGTAATAAAGTGCACGCCTTTATTATAACCGAAAGCTTAACCTGTATTCATTAGAATTTATGGATAATTTGATTTATGTAAAAAAAGAAGTCAGACCGGCACCGGCCGGTCTAAAAGTTCATCGTTTGTCGTTAACCAGTAAGGATAGCAGATGCTCCCGCATCTGCTTTTGACCATAAAACCCGGAGGCCGGGAAGGGCCCGCCTGCGGCAATCCCCTACAGCGTTGGGGTCAGCGGACCAATGGAAAATCACAGAAACGGGATTGTCGAAAAATCCGTCCTCCTGACCCATATCCCCAACCTCCGGTACCAACGGCGTAGGGGCGTGCCACAGGCCCGCCCTTCCCGGCCTGCGGGGTTTCATACGTTTTCAGGAACCCGTCCCGGATTCCCTCCAAACTCTTCCCTCTGCTCGATCCCATTCAGAACTGCCAGCTCACCCCGGCATTCACCTGCCATTTGGTGCGGATCTGGCTGCTGAAGGTCCGGCTTACATCTGCGTATCCCTGGATCTTGGGACTGAACCGGTAGGTTCCTCCAAACCCGGCTTCCCACCAGCTGTCCCCGTGGTCCACGGCCGTTTCCAGGGTTTCCCCGTTCCGGGCCGCCATGGCCACCGTCTGGGCCCCGCCGAATTCGTGGAGCCAGGATACCTTTCCGTAATAATCAAAGGGATGCTTTCCCTCCTTGTGGCTCTTGCCTATCAGGATCCCCAGCCGTCCGATGGCGCTGTTGTACCCTTCCCGGTACACGTCCGTACCCCGGTTGGTGGTGTACCGGGTGCTGCTCAAGTGGCCCAGCACCAGCTGGCTCTGGGGTTCCAGGAACAGTTCTTTATCCTTGTCCAGGTACAGGGTCTTCCCGTATTCCACGCTCAGGCTCTGTTCCCGGGTCCGGTAATCTGCCTTGTCCGGATAGGGTCCCCAGGTGCTGATGTGGCTGTCGTCCCGGCCCACCCGGGCCACCACATCGGTGTAGCTGCCGTGGCTGCCGTACCAGGTACCGTAAAGGCCCCCGGCCAGGGTATGTTCCCGGCCGCTGCCGGTTTGGTAATCCGGGGAAGCGATCCCCCGCTCCCCGAAGAATCCGTACACGCTTCCTGGGTTGTGGTGCACATCGTACCCCAGCTGGAACAGATTGTATCGGCTGGCGAATCCCGGTCCGCTGAACCGGCCGCCCCGGTTCCGGGCCCACAGACCATCTGCATCGTCACTCTGGAACTTCCGCTGCCGCAGGTTCCCCCGGCGCTGGCGGAGGGTATCCAGGCTCAACCGGTAGAACCCGTACACACTGTCCCCGCTGTTGAGTACCGGCCGGGTGTCCGCATTCACGGTCTTTTCCAGTTTGGTCAGATACCATTCCGTGTCCCTGGCGGCCGTCACCCCCATGGAATTCCGCACATAGGACCCGTTCTGGATGGTGGGTGTCACATCCCACAGGCCGCCCCGGTTCAGGGTCTCCCCGGTAAAGGAAGCCTTGCCGCTGTCATCGGTGACCAGCATCAGATGCCGGGTCCCGGTGACTTCCTTCCCCCGGGCAAAACTGGCGTCATAAACCTGGATTTTCCCGGAAGCACCATCTTCCGCCTCTTTCAGGTGCACCTTGTCCCCGTCGGTCTGGCTGTCCAGGTCTGTTTTCATGTAGAAGATCCCGTTGCTGCCTCTGAAAGTGTCAGCCGACAGCTGCTGATACGCCGGATTGGCCGCCATGTTGACCATAGCCCCGCTGTCGAGGGTAAGATGGGTGACAGAACTGTCCCCGGTCATATTCCACCGGGCCCCGTTGGCCAGGTCCAGTTCCAGTTCACTGCCCTCTCCCTCCACACCAGAAGCCCCGGTAAAGAAGGAATCCCCCGTATCCAGCACGGCACGAATCGTGCCCCCATTGCTGGCCAGCATGTTCCCCTGGATGGTTTTCCGGGTGCCGGCGGCCGTCAGGTCGATAATACTGTCCGTGTCCTGGCTGAACAGGGAGTACTGGCCCCCCATGATGTTGGCGCTGCCCGCAAAGATAACGGCGCCGGATGTTTTGCTTTCTACACCACGGCCTTCCGCCGCAACGGTGGCATTGTCCAACAGGCTGGTGATTCCCTGGGAAAGGCTGGAAATACCCACGCCGTTTTCCCCTTTTACCGTAACAGAAGCATTTTCACCAACAATCGTTTTCCCGCCTTCTTCACTGACAATCCCTGTTCCTTCGCTGCCGGTTACGGTAATGGAGGCGTTATTTCCCAGACTGGTGATGCCATCGTAAAAACTGTAAATGCCTTTGCTGCCTCCCAGATCTTCTGATTTTTCCCCGGTTACGGTAATGGAGGTATGGTCACCTGCAACAGTATATCCGTTATTATAGCTGACAATCCCCATTCCGCCTTTACCATTTACAGCGATGGAGCCGCTTTCCAGAGAGGTGGTTCCACTATCGGTATAAATCCCCATTCCTTCCAGACTGTTTACGGTAATGGAAGTATCGGTTCCCGTCAGGGTGGTACCTCCATAACTGGAAATCCCTATAGCATTCCCCCCGGTGTTGGACACGGTAATGGATGCACGGTTTCCGACTGAGGCAGTGCCCCCGGATTCGGTGTCAATGCCGGCAATACTTCCTCCATTTCTGTTTGTGGCTGTCAGAGAAGCATCATCGCCGATTTCAGCATTTCCGTTGTCACTGGTAAAAATGGCATATGTAAAACCATCTCCTTTGTTGTCTGCCGTAACGGAAAGTCCATCTCCTGCCACTGTTTTCCCCTGGCTGCCGGTATTTATCCCGTAAGCAGCCACCGACGCATCGGCTGCAACAACCACATTGCGGCCCAAGATAGTGGTTCCCTTATCTTTTGTAAATATCCCAGTCACAAAACCAGCAGGGCTGGATACCTGAATCCGTGCTGAGTCTCCCAGGGTCGTTTTCCCTCCCTCATTTTGGGTAAGGACACCTGTGGCATCATATCCATTAGACGATTCTACCGTGGCATCAGGTCCCAGTTCAACAACCGATCCATTGACAATCATTCCATAGCTGCGCGTGTTTTTGTATGGGCCACTGGAGCCTGTAGTAACCAGTTCGGGATTCACTGTTGCTGTGATGGAAGCCTGTTCTCCCAGCGTTACGGCTGTACCGGCCTGGGCTTCCAATCCAATCACATTATGGGTACCATCCGTTTCCTGGATTGCCTGGATAGTGGTCTGCGCACCGCCCAGCATACTGCTTCCCTGGTCCTTGACTTCCAAACTGATGATATCCCATTTACCATCTCCATCAATGGATCCACCAGCCGTTGTAATCGTTTCACTTTGCTTTCCCAGATCCAAGGCAGCCCCCTGGGACACTTGTATGCCTATGATATTCTTCAGCCCTATCTCCAACGGCTCTGCATAGGCAGTGAATGGACTTTTGGTTTCATCTGCCATCACCGTATCCCTGGTTACCGAAATCCCGATCTTATCATGTGTCTCTGCCGCTGCAGGCAGGGCCACCCCCCACACCGCCATGGATGCCAGTGCAAAAACGATTTTTCTTTCCACGCCCGTCATACCAACACGCCCCCTGTCCAACTTCGGATTCCCTGTTCGGTCTGTTTTTCAATGATTCATATTGATTTTATTTTCTTTCTCAAAAGGAATTATTATCCATTCAGTGGTGTAAAAAGTCCTTGTTCCCGGATTTTTCCACCCCACTGCAATCCGTTCCTTTTCCGCATCTTCACTATACCAGTAACTACAGGATTTTCCCATTATAGGAAACTTAACCGGGCCATAAACTTTGGTTAATGGAACAAGTCCATGCACCTGTCCCAGGGCTGTATCCAGAAAAACAAAAAAGCCCTCCGGCCCCGTGCTGCCTTTTATCCAGGTAAAGCGCAGGAGCGAAGGAGAACTTTTTTATGTTAGGTTTTTGTTAAGAATGATATTGAAAATTTAAAAGGAGAGGATTCGTTGATCGTTCATCGTGAGTCGTTATGGAAGGAACCCGTGACCGAGTTCCTTTGAATAAAGACGCAGCTAACGCTGCTAACCCACCACCATTGCGCAAGCGCAACGGTCCCCCGCCCTTGCAAAGGGCGGATAGTGACACTAGGGCACGGCCCACGTGTCACGAAAGCAATGTGGCGAAGCCCCGAGCGTATCTCCGCCCTTCGTAAGGGCGGGGGTCGCCGCCCGGCATTTTTTGGCGTTCTCCACAGGTATCTCCGCCCTTTGCAAGGGCGGGGGACCAGCCGATAGGCTGGTGGTGGGTTAGCAGCGTAGGGCTGCGTCTCTCTTCAAAAGCATCTGCCTGCGGCAGATGGTCTCCTTTGGCGTGAGACGGAAAAGCGGCTTTGCCGCTTTTCACACTCCCTGTCATCCTCTTCCTTTGATCACCCGGACCCGCTGGATGGTGGGATTGCCGTTTTTGTCTTTGGCAATGGTGTCCACCCGGATCCGTTCCAGTTCCGGTTCGAACTCATTCAGGAGCCGTTCACTGAGCCGGGCGCCCTTCTGCATTTCCCGGTAGACCACCATGGCGAATTCATACCGGCTCATCATCCGGTCCCCTTTGAATTCTCCGTCCGGATACCCTTCCACCATGCCGTTTCCGTACAGCTGGGCGATTTCCTCATAGGCCCAGTGGTTCTTTTCCACATCCGGGAACAGTTTGGTCAGGGTGGGATCCAGCTTCCGGCCGGCGGATACATCCACCAGGGCTCCCCGGAGGTTTTCCACTTCTTTCCGCAGGTCCTTGATTTCCTTGGCCATGGCCACCCGGCTGTTGGACACATGGTTGTGCTGGCCCAGTTTGAAGGTAGCGCCCACGTTCACCATATTTTCACCGCCGCCGGTGCTGCCTCCCAAGCTGAGCATTACATCCTCGTTGGGCCGGTAGAAGGCCCCCAGGGCCACGGCGTTGGCGCCGCTGTAACTGCCGGCACCCACGGCGAAATCCAGTTTGTCGTCCGGATCGAAATCCAGAGGATGGAGAGCCGCCAGGGCTGCCGCATTGGCCCCTGCCCGGTCCACCCGGGCGTCCAGTTTGGTAATGCGGCTTCCCATGTTCTGGACGTCCCCGGTAAGATTCCTGATGTCTCCCGTATTTTTCTCCACATCCGTACTGATTTTTTTCAACTGAGCCACGTTCACCGCATCGGTGTCCCGGGTCCCGGCGGCCACACTGGTGATCTGCCGGGTCAGTTCCGTTCCGCTGCCTACGGCCACGGCGGCTCCTGTTGCCACCCAGGTGGAGGAAGTATCTGTGGAGGCCTGTTTAGTGGAAGGATCATAGCCGGCTTCTCCCGCTTCCACCGAAGCCAGGGACCCGCTCCCCAGGGCCACGCCCCCTTTCACTGTCGCATTGGCATTGTGGCCCAGGACCACCACATTCTGCTGGTCCGTAGCAGTCACATTGTCCGCCGAACCAATCACAATACTGTTGATGGCGGAAGAAAGAGTACGGTTATCCCCCAGCAACAAAGCCGTATCCGTATCTTCCACCGTATTGCCGGACCCGATCACGGACACATGCTGGACATTGGAAGCGGTATTTTTGTATCCGGAAATCATATTGTTCGTACTGACGGCTCCGCTGGTCCCGGTCACCTGGTTCCCCACCCCGATAATGGCTGTTTTCTGGGTGTAATCCGCCTTGTTCCCGCCCCCGATGGCCAGGGTGGCCCCGCCGCTGTCGGAGGCGGCAATGGCCGTCCGAAGTTTGTCCGCAAAGGCTTTGGCGGAATCTCCGCTGTCCGTGGGAACACCGTCCAGACTTGTCACTGAATTGGTGATTTCGTTCCCGGCCCCATAAATCAGCGCCCCGTTGGAATTGACCGCCCGGTTGGCTACCCCGCTGATGGTATTGGCAATCCCTGCATAATAGTTTCCTCCCATGGATTCAACGCTGTTCAGAGCTCCGTTGATGGTGGCCCCCAGGTTCTTCACCGGATTGGCCGTACGGCCCCCGTTGTATTCACTGGAAATGATGTTGTACACACCGGTGCTGGTGGTGAACGCCCCGTTGCTGAAGCTGTTGGCCCCGATGGTGGTGGCATATACATTTAGGGCACTGGTCCGGGTGGAAGCACTGTCCACGGTAGTATCTCCCAGTTCTCCCTTGTAATTGTGGGACCCAATCATGATGCTGCCGGTACGGGCAAAGGTATTGTCCCCCATGGCAATGCTCCCCACGACCTTTGTGGGATCGGCCGGGATCCGTGCGGAAGACCACCAGCTTCCGCTGTAGGTTGTCTGGCCAAAGGCAAAACTGGCTTCTCCTCCTCCGGCCATATTTTCGATCCTGGCATTTTTGCCAATGGCGATGCTGCCGCCCTGGCTGGCGTAGTTGTTGATGTTGGCTCCGTTTCCCACCGCAATATCCCCGGTAGCATTGCTGGCTCCGTTGGAATAGGAAATGCCGGCCCCTTTGCCAAGGGCCACATTCTCTGCTTTGGGAGCGCTGCTTCCTGTGCCCACAGCCACACCATTGCCGGATCCTGCTGCACTGTCCGCCCCATAGGCGCAGTTGCCCAAAGCGGCCAGGACCAGCAGAGTCAAAACAGCACCCCGTACTTCTTTTTGTCCTTTCCTTTTTGCCGTTCCTGACAGTTTCATACCACCTGATACAAATTTGTTCATATGCTCTCCTTTTTCCCCATGAATCCTTGCCTATTTGGTGGTATAATCCTATCAACATGTCATTTTATTTACAATATGTATATAATATAAATAAAATATCTTTACATTAGTCCAATTTTATATTTCATCTATCTATATCATCAACAACTCCCGCTTTTTTCTTTTCCTTTCTGTTTCCCTTCTGTCTTGTAGCTGTATGGTCCTTGCCTGTCCCCTGGAAAACCTCTCTGTCCTCCTGTCCCATAAGAAATACCCTGCCATTTTCAGCAGGGTACCTGGATTATCCATGTGAAGAGGGCTGTTGCATGGGCAACAGCCCTCTTCACATTACTTCCCATAATGTTTTTTGCTGTCTTCCACGGTCCGTACTCTTTCGATACTGGGATTGCCGTGTTTGTCTTTTTCGATCACGTCGATGCGGATGTATTTCAATTCCCCGTCGAACTCCTTCACCAATCTGCCCAGGGTACCATCCTGATCCAAAGCCGGATTGGACCCGGCTCCGGCCATAATGGCCCGATAGACCAGGGCTGCGAATTCATACCGGGTCATCATCCGGTCCCCTTTGAATTCTCCATCCGGATACCCTTCCACGATTCCCGCTTTGGCCAGTTTGGTCACGTAGTCATAGGCCCAGTGGTTTTCAGGGATATCCGGGAACAGGGTGTCTTTGTCCACTTTCAGCACCGTCCTGCCGGCCATCTGGTTCATCAGGGTCTTCAGCTGCTGCATTTCCCCATCCTGTTTGGCCACCAATTCCTTCAAACTCCGGATTTCCTTGGCCATGGCCACCCGGCTGTTGGATACATGGTTGTGCTGGCCCAATTTGAAGGTGGCCCCCACATTCACCATGTTTTCACCGCCGCCGACGCTGCCTCCCAGGCTGAACATCACATCCTCGTTGGGCCGGTAGAAAGCCCCCAGGGACACTGCATTGGCGCCGCTGTAGCTGCCGGCACCCACTGCAAAGTCCAGTTTGTCGTCTGGATCAAAATCCAGAGGATGGAGAGCCGCCAGGGCTGCTGCATTAGCCCCCACCCGGTCTACCCGGGCGTCCAGTTTGGTGATGGACCGGCCCACCTGGTTCACGGCAGAATCCAACTGGTTCTTGTTCACCGCATCGGTTCCCTGGGTACCCGGTGCCACATCGTGGATCTGGCTTCCGCCCATGGAAATGTCTCCTGTGGCCAGCTTGATGTCCCCGCCTTTGCTGCTGTCACTGCTCTTGATGGTGATTCCGTCGCTGGTCATGTTAGTATTGCCGGTGGTGACACTGGTAAGCCCGGTAAGGTCTTTGGCCAGTTTCACAGACAGACCGCTGTCTCCGTTCTTCACCACGCCGATGTTCCCGTCGGACAGATTGTCCGCCTGGGCACCGCCGGTGAGACTCAGATCCTGGCCCAGGCCCACGGTCAGCTGCTGGCCGTCGTCCCCGGTAAACTTCCGTCCGCCGGAGATTTTGTCATCCACCACTTTCAGCTGGTCTTCCGTAGCGGCCCGTCCGGACTGGATATTGGAAGCATCCCAGTTCTTGTTGTCCAGACCGGTCAGATAGCTGCCAGCATCCGGGTTGGCTCCGCCGCCATTCTGATTCCCCAGGACTGTTTTGCCCCCCAGGATGATCTGGGCCTTGTTCCCGTCGATTTTCACCTGTTTGGACGCATCATCAGCATCCCCCAGGGTAATATCGTCATTCAGGTTCACTTTGTTGTCGGCATCCACGGTGATGTTCTTGCCGCTTTTGGCTTTCACTGCGTCTGCTACTTTGCCGGCTTCTTCTCCGATGATGGTATGCACATCCCCAACACTGGCGGCATTGTTCCAGTTTTCCTGGCCGGCCGTACTGGTGTCGTAGACCTGCCCGTGGATGCCGCTGCCCATGTTGGTGATCTGCTGCTGGCCACCATTGATGCCGTCTTTGGTAATGGTGATGTCACCGACTTTGACTTGGTTGGTATCCACTCCATCTTTGTTGATAGTAGTTTCGCCGGCTGTTACGCTGCCATCCGTACCCAGATCGATGTCCTTCTTCAGTTCCACCTGGATGGCGCCATTGTCCACTTTGGTAGAGATGTTGGTTCCGTCTCCTTTGACAGTGACCGTTTCTCCCAGGTTTTTCTTCACAGAGTTCCCATCATCGGCAGCCAACCCAAAGCCGCCGTTGACACCGGCATTTTTGATTTCATTCAGCTGAGACAGATTTACTGCATCTGTATTTGCCGTCCCATTGGCCACGTTGTGGATCTGCTGCCCACCCATGGAAACATTCCCCTGGGAAATCTGGATCTTGCTGTTTTCATCGGCACCGCTGAATGTCAGTCCGGACCCGTTGAGCAGGGTATTCCCCATGGTCACGGAACCGTTGGCTCCCAGGTTCAGATCTTTGTTCAGTTCGATTTGGAGATCTGTACCATCTACTTCGGTCGCAATATTCTGGCCGTCGCCCTTTACCTTAATCGTACTGCCCAGATTTGTAGATGTACTTGCATCATCATCTGCGGAAAGCCCAAAACTGCCGTCACCAAGCACTTGATTTATAGTATTGATGTCACTGGCCACTTGGGTGCCCAAACTGTACAGCTGATCTTCCGTAGCAGCCCGACCTGATACATAAGTAGACGGATCCCAAGTGGTGTTGGTCAAATTGTACGCATAGTTCCCCGCCGGTACTACAGTATGAGTTGAAGTCTCTAAATCCCCATCATTTACATGTCCAACAGTCACGCCACCGATAATAGCCCGGCCATTGGTTCCGTCCAATGTAATGCTCTTCTTGCTATCGCTATTGGTAATGGTAATACCAGCCGATTCCATCTTTGTGTTCCCAGCAGTGACGGAATCCAGGCCCTTCAGATCTTTGGCCAGTCGGAAGGTGATCTTATTGTCGCCTACAATGGTACCGATATTGGCATCGGTGGTCAGCTGGCCTTTGGTCAGAGTCGTGCCGTCGTCAGCAGCACCGGTCAAAGTCAGATATTCATCGACCAGACGGGTTACGTTCCGGGCCACACCATCTGAGCCGTAACGGGTATTGCTGCTGTCTTCCTTAGCATCCCCGATGGTGGCCAGCATGGTGTTTTTCCACTGGGCCACGTTCACCGCATCCGTATCCTGGGTACCAGCGGCCAGGCCCGTCAGCTGGCGGGTGTAGGTGGTGCCGCTCAGGCCGTCGGTACCAATGGAAACAGCGCCCAGATTGCTTTGCCATACGGTAGACTTAGGGTCGATGGTACTGGTCCAGGTGCCCCCTGTGCTTTCCGTGGAGTTTTTGGCCGATGCCCAAGTATACCAGCGGCCGCCTATATCTGCCGAAGTACTCCAGCGGGGGCCACCCGCCGTACCAGCAGCACGACCTACAGAGGAATTGCTGCCAATGGCCACACTGCCGGCACTGCCATTGGCTGTAGCTCCGTTGCCGATGGCGATGCTGTCAGCATTGTTGGCCTTGGCACTGTCACCAATAGCCACGGATTTCCCCAGATTGGCCAGGGCTGCATTCCCCAAAGCCACACCGCCGGCTTCCCGGGAATGGGCACTGGTACCGATGGAAACGGCATTGTTTACATTGCTCCGGTTATCTCCATTGCCGGCGCCTGTGCCAATGGCAATTTCACCTTCGGAAAGAGCCGCCGCCTGATAACCGGCAGCCACACTGTTTTTCCCCTGTGCTTTGGCTTCCGGCCCCACAGCCGTTCCGTTCTCACCGCTGCCATCTGCTTCTTCGCCTATCGCTACTGCAAAACGCCCAGCTGCTTTTGCTTTGGCGCCTACTGCAATGGCCCTGGTAGCCGAAGCGCTGGCTTCTTCACCTACAACGGTACTGCGTGCACCGCTGGCAGTAGCTTCTGAACCAAGAGCTGTAGCCAACTGTGCCGAAGCCTGGCTCCCATGACCCAAAGCCACCGTCCTATCCCCCGTAGACTGGCTCTCTGCCCCCAGGCCCAGGGCATAATATCCCGTTGCCTGCGCTGTTTCTCCAATGGCAATGGCACCCTTGCCATTCCAATCCGTATCGATATCGGTGGTCCGCTCATTTCCGGCGACTGCCCCATTTCCCAAAGCAATGGAGTTGCTGGACAACGACTTGGCATTCACACCGATACCCATGCTGTTTTCATACTCCAGCGTCACTGAAGTCTTATCAGCTTTTGTTCCTGTAGCCCCAGATTTCTGCCCGACCTGGACATTCTGGCCGAGGGCAATTCCATGGACCGCATTGATGGTATTGGCGGATCCGATGGCGGTGGAATTGCCGGAACGCCCATTGATACTGTTGTCATGGCCCACAATGACCCGGCCGCCCTGAGCATAAGCTCCGGTTTTATTGGTTTCCACATAGGAAGCCGTGGGCGTCTCAGCTGTATTGTTGGCCCCGATGACTACATCGTCCTTCCCATTGGCAACGGCAGTATTGCCAATGGCAATGGCATTCTGGGCCGTCCCCCGGATACCGAAGGTACTGCCATCCTGGACATATGTATAACTGCTTCCCACATGGGCAGAATGACCGATGGCGATGGCATAGTCGGACAGTGCCTGACTACCCCAGGCCAGAGCCACTGCAGTGTCACCGGAAGCCTTACTGCCGCCGCCCACTGCCAGGGCACCCTTGCCGTTGGCAAAAGATCCACTCCCTACCGCCAACGTATTGGAATCTCCATTGGCTGTAGTTCCTGCATCCACCGAAACAGCTGCCCATACAGGCTGCACACCTCCCAACAGCAGTCCCCCTGCCATGCAGACAGCCAGAAGACTGTTTCCCCTGTTTTTCCGGCCCGGACCGCTGATTTTTTCACTTTTGTCTTTACCCTGGCTCTTGGCCAGCTCGGACACCACCACATAGGCGTTCCGCACCTTGCTCCAGATGACTTTGTAAATTCTGTTCATGGTTTCTTTCCTCCCCGGGCCCTTCTGCCCCTGTTTGCCCTACAGACAAATTTCCGTTTTTTGAAAAAAATTTTGTTTTTGTGAAATTTCTGTTTCACATTGAATTTTCTTTCAGGAATCATTATTGGTTCATTCGTAAAAAATAATCTCTGCGAGCTGTTTTCTCCCCTTTCAGCAAAATCCATGCCGTTTCTCCGGTTCTTATGCTACCATTCTCAGGAGAGTTTTTACAACTTGTAAAGATTATTTATAATTTATGTATATTCTTGTGTTATTTTATGGAACACATGTCTATACACGTGTTGGTATGTGTTTTTCTTTTCCCCATTTCCTTTTCATCGGGCATAAAATAAATTAATGGAATACTTTGATAATTTAAAAGATCCAAGAGGCCTGTTTTCCCCACAGACCGGGTGTGAAAATGCGTTTCCACACCCTCTTATGCCAATATCCCCAGTTGCTTCAGCCCTTCTCCCAAGGCTTCCAGGTCCTCGTCATTCCGGGCTTCCACCTGGAGTACGTGACGGCCCTGGGTAATGGTTACAATCAGGGGCCCTTTTTCTTCTTTCAGCCGATCCATGTATTGGCGCACGTCCCGGCGGCTGTACAGATCCATGGGAACCTGGATTACCCCGTACACTTCGTGGGCAAGGGTCAGTCCCCGGACGATACCTCCATTGTCCACCACTACGTTCAATTCCGCTTCCAGTTCTGCTGCATCCATTTTCCGGCTCTGGCAGCGGAATTCCTGGTGAAATCCCTTTTCCGGCACTTCTCCGGCCAGCTGATACCCTCGGGCTGTAGAGATGATCTTCTTCCCGCTGCTCCGGAGCAGGGCCACATCCCCTACAATGATCTGCCGGGTCACGTTCAAAGCCTTGGACAGTGCCACCCCAGTAAGGGGTGCTTCGGCGTTCTCCAGCATTTCGTACAGTTTTTCTCTTCTCATCTGATTGTCCATAATCATACCCGCTTTCTCTGTAAAGAATCTCTCTTGTTCAGAATATCAAAGTTCTCAATGAAGTTTATCTATAAAAACAGTTATTTCTTACGGAAGAACATTTTTGTATTATACCACAATTCTTGATACGTTTCACGAATATTTTATTCTTTTTATTTATAATTATGTAAATATCTCTGTCCAGTGTTCTGCCGCCATCTGCCCATTATACCGCCTCCTGGTCACACATTTATCTAGACATGCAAAATCGGACGAAAAAAAATCCATTTTCTGTATCCTTTATCTTACTAAAGCATACCAGGAAAATGGATTTTTTCGAAATATATTTTTATTAAGAGTAATATTTAAAAACTAAAACTCCCTCTTCCGTTACAGTCTTCCGGCCATGATTTCCAGGCCCCGTTTCCGGAGCAGGTCCATCATGTCCTCCATGTACCGGGGGAGCTTTTCCCGATGATGGAAGGCGGCCACTACAGTCCGTTTGTGTTCCGGGATGTCCAGCTGGTACAGGTTCACAGCTTTGGAATACCGGAAGATACGAGTGAAGGCTTCCCGGACCAGGGTGATGCCGAACCCTTCCGCCACCATCTGGAGGATCAGTTCAATGCTCCGGATGGTATAGATGTGCTGGGGCCGGATCTTGTATTTCCGGAAGATTTTGTCCTGGAGTTCCCGGGAGGACTGCTCCTGGGTGGTGGACAGGAGCACCTGGCCGTCCAGGGCTTCCGGAGACAGGATCCCGTAAGGCTGACCTTCCCGGAATATAGCCTGGCTGTTGAGGGGATGGCCCTGGGGCACCGCCACCAGGAATTCTTCCTGGAACAGTTCCCGGCTGTCCATGGATTTGTCCAGATTCTCTCCATTGACGATGATCATGTCCAGTTCGTGGTTCTTCAGCAGGTCGTCCAGGAACATAATGTTCCCCTGCCGAAGGGTCAGTTCCACATGGGGCCATTTGCTGCAGAAAGTCTTGAATACCCGGGGCAGCAGCCAGGCCCCCCGGAGGAGAGAAATCCCCAGCCGCAGCCGGCCGGACTCATCACTAAGGAGCATGCTCAGTTCTTCGTCAAACTGGTTGGATTCCTCCAGCATCTTCCGGGCGTAATGGACGTACCGTTCCCCCGCCTTGGTCAGTTCGAATTTCTTTCCCTGCCGGTCGAACAGGGGCATCCCCAGATGTTTTTCCAGATTGCTGATATAAATGCTCAGGGCCGGCTGGGATATGTACAGCCGGTCCGCTGCCCTTGTAAGATTCCCACATTCCGCCAGCGTGCACACATACCGCTGTTCTTTCAGTTCCATTGTATCTCCCCTGCCTGTTGTGTCTTTTGTTTTTCTCATGGAGGCCATTGATTTCCTTTATGATTCCACAATAGGTATTATACAATAAAAGCAATAATATGGCAAAATCTGTACGTTTTGTTGCATATATCCAGTTATATGTATAGTTATTTCCGAATAATGTCTTTACTGTCCCAGAAAGGCGCATTCCGGGGGACAGGGACAAAACCCGGAGGCCGGGATGGGCTCGCCTGGGGCAAGCCCCTACCGCGCTGGATTCAGAGTTCCTCACAAAATCCAAGAAACGAAGTTGCCGAAAATTCCGTTCCTCCGAGTGTCGTACTCAAACATCCGACCCCGACGGCGTAGGGAGAGCCCCGGGCCCGCCCTTCCCGGCCTGCGGGGTTTCATACGTTTTCAGGAACCCGCCCTGCGGGTTTCCTCCCTAAGCTGCTGACTAGTGACTGGGGACTGCTCCTGCCCCTGGACCCCGGCAATATACCGTTCCAGGGCCTCCACATAGGCTTTCCCCAGGCGGCTGAGATGGGTCTGTTTGTGGGTCAGAAGGCCGATGTGCATGTCCCCTTCTTTCTGGAGGGGCACGGCGATGATGCTGGCCCCGTTCAGCTTCTGGTCGATGACCCCGCTGCAAACGGTGTATCCGTTAAGGCCGATCAGCAGGTTGAACAGGGTGGCCCGGTCGGTGACCCGGATGTTCTTGCTGCGGACCACGGTGCTGAAGATCTCTTCGGAGAAATAGAAGGCGTTGTGGTCCCCCTGGATATAGGACAGGTAGGGATAGGGGGCCAATTCTTCCATGGAGACGCTTTCCCTGTCTGCCAGGGGATGGGAGGCGTTCAGGAACACATGGGGCCGGGCCACGAACAGTTCCCGGAACACCAGGTCGTTGGCCTTGAAGATTTTCTGGAGGACGGCCTTGTTGAAATCGTTGTAGTACAGGATCCCGATTTCACTGCGCATATGGGCCACGTCGTCGATGATGGTGTAGGTCTGGGTCTCCTGGAGGCTGAAGTCGTAGGCGTCCCGGCCGTATTCCTTGATCAGGTCCACAAAGGCGTTCACCGCAAAGGAATAATGCTGGGTGGACACGGTAAATTCCTGCTTGCCTCCCGCCTGCTTCTTGTACCGGGATTCCAGAAGATCCGCCTGTTCCAGCACCTGCCGGGCATAGCCCAGGAAGATCTCCCCGTCCCTGGACAGATGGACCCCCTTGTTGGTCCGTTCGAAGATCTGGATGCCCATTTCCCGTTCCAGTTCCCGGACCATCTTGGTCAGGCTGGGCTAGGTGATGAACAGGGCTTTGGCCGCCCCGCTGAAGGTCCCTGCCTCAGCAATGGCCACAATATAGCGCAATTGTTGTAAAGTCATGGTTTTTCCTGCTTTCTTTCGATTTCTTCCGTCCGTATGGTTCTCATTATACCATAGCCCCTCAGAGATACGGGGCAATATCCTTTTTCCGCAGCTGGCTTCCATCGGCCAGTGACCAGTGACCAGTGACAAACGAAAGGTGTATCATATATTTAGACAGTATGAAGCGAGACTTTCTTGGAGAAAGG
>ENA-OROH01001247-OROH01001247.1-human-gut-metagenome-genome-assembly--contig:-NODE-1247-length-24673-cov-13.833618_pt1 | contig 24673 bp, 18 predicted proteins | sample MGYA00242125_ERZ509042 | MGnify/ENA primary metagenome ERZ509042 (study PRJEB26280, sample SAMEA2338738) | human gut metagenome | biome: human gut; feature: human-associated habitat; material: faeces... | reverse complement strand
GATTGATAATTAGATATTTAACAATAAAATTTTAATTTTTGTCATCTACTAAACTTCCATTGCTCATTTTATTGTCTTTGAATTAAGCCATTTTTGTACTTTTTCCACCATAGGTAATTCATACAAAAAGAGCCAATCGCTATTCTGAGACTTAGCCGATAAATGATTATGATGGTTCATGTCTTCTATATAACCGGCAGGCTGCTCCATAAATCGTGTCTTGGAATAAACCTCTTCCAGACGAGTTCGCATAGACGAAAAAGAGGAACAAACTTCCGCCAGTTTCATCTGGGCCTCTTCGCGCTGCTGTTCATGAGTTGCCAAATCATAATCCCGCAAAGCCAAGATCAGGCGAACCGGATAATTCTGTAAATAATTATTCTGCTCATAAATCTCTAATGTATAGCGGTTTCTGCGAGCCATCTTTCGGGCATCCGTCAATTGTTTCCGGATCTTTTCAAAACGAAGAGATTCCTTTTCTGCCTGGATGATCTTTTCTTTATACTTTTCCGCCCACTCACCCGGTTTCTCTTGGTCCGGCAAATCGATGAGAGTAAAAGTTGTTGTTCCCCAAGCCGGATTTCTGCGTCCGCTTTCTACCAACGCCCCATCAAAAAAGAAGAAAGCCTCTTCCAGTTCCTTCAAGAAGTTCATCCTGTTTTCACCAGCCTTAAAACCAAACTCCCGTTGGCCGTGTGCTTCCATAAATTCATCGATAGTCCTTCCTGTAGGATTCCAGCCAAATTCTCCTTGTGCGATGTATCCTCGCCAGACTGTTTCCAAATGCGGAGAGCCATCGTCCCAAGCTGTTGCCAGGATTCCAGCCAAATGATTCTCAACTACCAACCGACTAAATCCTTGAATAAATCCGGCTTTCGTATTATTACGAGGTAAAAACGGAGAATCTCCCGAAGAAGCCGCAGTAGCAGCCATTACTTGCAAGCCTTTTTCCTTATACCAGTTCAGCAACTTCATATGTGCCGGCTTCGTCGCGTCTCCATAGTTCCAACGCATATAGATACAATCTTTCGGGAACAGTTCGATCGCTTGATCCAACTTTTCGGTATTCCAGGCCTTATCCAGTTCTTCACCCGACATATCACTTAAAATCGTTGTCCAAAGGCCTGCATATTTCAATGGCATATCATCCCAGAATATTGGAACACGCCCTTTCTCCTTCGCATAATTACATACATTCTGCAACCAATACATTTGCAACTCAAAAGCCGTTTTCCCGGTATCCTTACAACGTTTGTCTATCCCGATTGCAGTAATCTCATCCCCGCCGATATGCAAATACTTACCATAAGGCATCGCTTCCAAAGCATCTGCATACAAATCATACAGCAAATCGTAGGTCTCCGGATTGGAAGGACACAGTTCCCAATCGCTTTTCGGATTTTCTCTCAATTCCCAATGATGTTTCAGGATAAAGCTGGCATGTCCCAATCCTTGTACTAACGGAGATACATCGATATTTCTTTCTTTGGCATAACGACATAAAGCCTGCATCTCCTGTTTACTGATCGCATTGGGAGAAGCTATTTCCGGACGTCTCGTATATCGCAGCTTATCTTCCAGTTCCCAAATAACCGCATTGATCTTATATCGGGCCAGCTTGTCCATCATGGCATAATAATATTCCATACGGTCCAGATGATGTTTGGTATCCAAATGAACGGCCCGATAAGCAATCGAAGGGAAGTCTGTTATCTTCATCGCCGGAATAGGACAGTTATAATCACGGCTGTCTTCCAAGACTTGCTCCAGCGTCTGACAGCCATAAAACAATCCGGCCTCACTCCGAGCAGCAATAACGACTCCTTTTTCATTTACCGACAAGACATAACCTTCTTCCGATTCCGGGACATCCTTATCCGTAATCGTCAGATAAACACCTTTTCCCGGCATTTCTGCTTGGGGCAAAGCGTTCAAGATAGGACCCAAAACCGGCATTTCCCCGGACGACTGATTGACAATAAACTGTAAATCCGTACCGGAAATTCCTTTTCCTTTCAATTCCTCTATATGCTGAGGTTTAGGAAGAATCTGAAAAACAGAACAGATGGCCTGAATCTGTGTTATTCCAATACTGACGAGCATCAGAATACTTAGAAAAAACTCTTTATGTCTCATCTTTCTTATAAATAAATTGGGAGCAAATACAGAAATCTCTTTTCCCCTCCGAAAATAAGGAATTATACAAAAATACGAATTTACCTGAAACATATTGGAATGGTTACAAAAATTTCCTACTTTCGCTTTATAAAGATTCACGTAACTATTAAATTCATATTTTATCATGACAAAACAAATGTATCTTTTCCTATGGTTGTTGATTTGTTTAATACCTTTTTCTGTCACTCGGGCAGAAGCCAATAAAAAACCGTTTGTAATTCCCGAATTAAAGGAATGGAAAGGAGCAGACGGCGATTTCATTCCTACGAATACGACTCGTATCACTTATTCGGAAAAAGAGAATGGAAGCCGTCAGGTAGCTGAACAACTGGCTGCCGATTATCAGACTTTATTTGGAAAGCAGATTCCAGTTGTTGCCGGTAAAGGAAAAGCCGGAGACTTTGTCTTACAGCTGAAGGCTAACAAGAAACTGGGAGATGAAGGATATGCCATTCAGATTAAAGACCGGGTGATACTGACTGCACCTACTAGCAAAGGGCTTTTCTGGGCAACACGTACCTTGCTTCAGCTGGCAGAACAGGATGAAGAGCAGGCATTGCCTAAAGGAGAAATCCGAGATTTCCCGGATTATGCCATCCGCGGTTTTATGTTAGACTGCGGACGAAAGTTTATCCCAATGTCTTTCCTGCGGGATTATGTCAAAATCATGTCGTATTATAAAATGAATACCTTCCAGATTCATTTGAATGATAACGCTTTCAAGCAGTACTTCGAACACGACTGGATGAAAACCTATGCGGCTTTCCGCCTGGAATCGGAGACTTTCCCCGGTTTAGCTGCTCCCGACGGACACTATACCAAGAAAGAATTCATCGAACTACAGTTACTGGCCGACAGTTTGGGTGTAGAAATTATTCCGGAAATAGATGTACCGGCTCACTCATTGGCACTTACTCAGTATTGTCCGGAAATAGGAAGTCAGGAATATGGTATGGACCATTTGGATTTATTCAACCCGAAGACATACGAATTTGTGGATGCCCTGTTTAAGGAATATCTGGAAGGAGAAAATCCGGTGTTCCGAGGACCACGTGTACATATCGGCACAGATGAATATTCCAATAAGAAGAAAGACGTCGTAGAGAAGTTCCGTGCCTTTACCGATCATTATATCCGTTATGTAGAAAGTTTCGGAAAACAAGCCTGCGTCTGGGGCGCTTTAACCCATGCCAAAGGCGACACGCCTGTCAAATCAGAAAATGTACTGATGTCCGCCTGGTATAACGGATATGCTGATCCGGCCGAGATGATGAAACAAGGTTATCAATTGATCAGTATTCCTGACGGTTTATTATACATTGTTCCGGCAGCCGGTTATTATTATGATTATCTGAATACAGAAAGATTATATAAAGAATGGACTCCGGTTCAAATAGGAAAGGCGGTCTTTGAAGAGCATCATCCACAAATATCCGGCGGTATGTTCGCCGTATGGAACGACCACTACGGAAACGGAATATCTACCAAAGATATTCATGACCGTGCTTATCCGGCGATGCAAACATTGGCTGTCAAGATGTGGACAGGTAAAAGTACAGCTCTGCCTTATCAGGAATTTAACGCAGATCGCTTACTTCTCAGTGAAGCTCCAGGCGTTAACGTGGCCGGTCGGGTAGGAAAGAAGCCTGCTTGTGTGATGGAATTACCTCAAATCGAATCCGGACAAACGACCGAATTAAAAGAAATCGGTTATCCTTATTCTGTCTCTTTCGAAATTGAGGGAGCGAAAGAAGAACCGGGAACCGTCTTGTTTAGTTCAGCCGATGCCGTAGTTTATCTGGCTGATCCGATTACCGGACGTTTAGGATTTGCACGCGATGGTTATCTGAATACCTTTAATTATTATCTTCCGGTAGGACAAAAAGTAAAGCTAACTATTTCGGGAGACAATAAACATACAGCATTATATGTCAACGACCAACTGAAAGATGATCTGACGATCCAGAAACGTTGGTTCAATGAAGGTAAAGACAAGATGAATTACGTCCGTACCTTAGTTTTTCCTCTGCAGAAAGCCGGACAATTCAACAGTCAAATCCGCCAGTTGAAGGTGTATAATTATTGGGTGAATGAATAAAGCTCCATCATCATATTTCATGAAGAAAAGGACGAAGGTGAAAATATTTTTCATTTTCGTCCTTTTTTCTGCAACCAAACTATTCTGAGGTGCGTCTTATAGATAAACAAATAAAGTAAACAGATATGAAAACAAAAGGTATGGTTGCATGGATTGCTCTGATAGCAATGACAATGGGAGGTTTCGTAACTCCGCTACACGCAGAAAACATCGAAGGAAATGAAAATCTGATAACAAAGGATATCCAAATTGACGATTATACCGCAATTCAGATAGGTAATATCAATCAGTCGGGAGGTTCTTTCAAGTCATTGTTCGCATTTATCATGTCGGGCGGAAATTCTTCTAACTCTCCCAAGGTATATTACAAGCAAGGAAAGGAAACAACACTGACTGTAACTACCGATGAAAATATTTTTCCTGTATTGACTTTTCATGTAAAAGGGAATGAATTACAAATACAGACAAAAGAAGGTGTACAGATTTCTCCGAGTAAACTCGTCATTGAAACCTCTTCCAAAGACTTGAATAAATTATCAATCGGAGGAGGTACCGATTTCTATCTGCAATCAGCTTTGGATATTGCCTCTTTAGATGCTTACGTTTCCGGCGGAGGGAACATGGAAATTAAAGAACCAGCTCACATAAAATCTGCCAGTTTCTCAATCAGCGGTGGTGGAGATCTAGACGTTACCCAATTAACCAGCGAAGAGGTTTATGTAAAAGTTTCAGGAGGAGGAGATGCGAATGTTGCCGGAAAAACCCAAAAAGCAGAAATGAAAGTATCGGGTGGTGGAGATTTAAATGCTCAGGATTTACAAGCGGATCATGTTATTTGTAACGTTTCCGGCGGGGGAGATGCGACTGTTTATGCCATCAGTCAATTGGATGCTCATGCATCTGGAGGCGGAGATATCCGTTATAAAGGAAATCCAAAAACAGATACTTCATGTTCTGGTGGCGGAGATATTCATCATATCAACTAAATTTTTCCTACATTTGTACATGTTTGTGTAAATAGAGTTGATGTACAACTGTAAATGGAGGAAAAATGAAAACAAAAGGATTCTTATTGCTGGCATTCTTATTCGGTCTGTTTTTGAATGCTAAAGCAGCCGACAATGTAAACGGCAACGGTACATTGAGTACCAAGACCATTAAGATTGATGATTTCAACGAAGTGCGGATTGACGGTATCATGGACTTTAGTTATGTTCAGTCGGATGATCCCGGTAGTTTGGAAGTAACATTAGATGAAAATCTTCATCAATATCTGAATGTAGATATTCATGACCGTATATTAACCTTAAGCTTTGATAAGAAAGTAAAGGTTGGCAAACTGACCAAGTTTGTGGTAAAAACCAACTCGAAATGGCTGAAAAAGGTCAAAGCTGCCGGCAACGCCAATTTCATGGTAAACAGCAAACTGTCTGGTGATGAACTGGAAGTAAAAGCCAATGAGAATTGTTTAGTACAGTTTAAACAGCCAATTGAAGTAGGAGTCTTGGATTTAGACGTTTCAGGCAGTGCCAATATGGTCGTTGAAAACATGAAAGTCGACAAACTGAACTGTAATATGGGAGGTTCTGGTTCTATCCGTCTGAAAGCCGGATCAGCCAATCAAGGAAATTACACAGTATTAAGTAGCGGTGACATTCATGCTTATGGCGTAGCTATTCCAGATGTAAAATGCAAAATGGCAGGCAGTGGCTTGGCTGAAATCCATCCGACAGGTAATCTGAATGCCACCTTGGTTGGTAAAGGAAACATCCGTTACAAAGGTCCGACCGCTGTACAACAACGTGTCATCGGAAAAGGAACTATAGAAGAAGTCAAATAAAAAATATCGGGAATATTTCCGAAAGCATGATTCAAAACCAACGAGGATTGATTCTGATTCTCGTTGGTTTTGTTTTTAATTCCCGTTAGTTTCAGTAAAGAACCAATATGTATTCAAATCAGACACTCAGACACGGTCTGACGATCTTGTTCCAACTGAGATTTCAAGGCCAATAAGGAAGGGAATTTCCGGTTATCACGAATCTTAGACACAAATGAGACTTCAATCTCTTTACCATACAAATCACCGGAGAAATCCAATAAATACACTTCTATGGACTGACTATTCCCATCATCCAGTGTCGGTCTGTTTCCTATAGAAAGCATACCTTTATAACGTTTACCGGAAAGAACAGCCCAGACTGCATAAACACCATTTCCGGGTAGGATCTTACGAGAATCTTCTACCGAAAGGTTGGCTGTCGGGAAACCGATTGTACGTCCTACCTGATGCCCCTTAACAATCTTTCCTTTCAAAGAGTAAAGATATGATAACAAAACTGACGCCTGCTTCACTTCGCCCTCAGCCAAAAGCCGACGAACTTCAGAAGAACTTACTTTCGTCTGCCCATTATCATAAGGTAGAGCCTGGATCACATCCATTCCCAGAGCCTTCCCATATACTACATACTGATCAAATCCTTCGGCCCGATCATGCCCGAAACGATGATCATAACCTATCAGTAAAGCCTTTACCCGAAAAGCTTCGGCCAGAATTTTAGTAATAAATTCGGCTGCCGAAAAACGGGATAACTCCAACGTAAAATCGAGAACCAGACAATAATCCACCCCCGTTGTAGCCAATTGAGCCAACTTTTCCTCCCAAGTATTCAACAGCTTCGGTTGATAATCGGCATGCAAGACAGCCCGAGGATGTATCCGAAACGTAATCACGGCTGAAGGCAAGCCTTTCTCAGCTGCCACTTTCTTCAACTGGTCTATCAGGAAACGATGTCCCAAATGTACACCATCGAAAAAACCAATCGTTGCAGCCAAAGCCTCCGGACATTCCTTTTGTCCGTTTCTATCTATTACTATCATTCCGCTGTTTTCTCCCTATTTTTACGCGCCTCTTCACGAGCTTTCAGTTCTGCCTTACGAGCTTTTTCCCGTTCTTTCAGCTTTTGCTTATAAGCACGTTCTTTCTCTTTCCGTTCTTTTTCCTTCTGTTTCAGTCGTTCTTTATAAGCACGTTCTTTTTCCTTACGCAATTCTTCGCGAGCTTTCAGCTTCGCTTTCCGATCAGCTTCGGCCTGTTTCAACTTCGCCTTACGATCAGCCTCCAATTGCCGCTCGCGTTCTTCCTTAGCCTTCAACAGTTTTGCCTCTTCGGCTTGTTGCTGAGCCTCTATTTCTGCCCGGATCTTCGCATTCAGTTCCAATTCTACCTGTTCGGCTTCCTGCTCAGCTTCGAATACCCGCCGTGCTTCTTCTTTCTGCATTTCCTCAGCTTCTGCCTGTAAACGGCGGATTTCTTCGATATCCTCCAATGTCAAGCCCTTGTCTTTTTCAGGTTTAGGAGCTGTAAATACAGGTTCTTCCCTCTCAGGCAACGGTTGTTCTTCCAGAACAGGTTGCAGGGTATCAGCCGGTTGTACAGTCAACGTATCCGGAGGAACAACAGGTATGACCGTATCTGTAGCCAATGTATCTGTTGGAGCTACCTGTGTTTCCGGTACAACCTCGGCTTCTTTAACCGCCGGAACTGTATCCGTCGGAACCTTTTCAGTCTCCGTTTCTTCCGCTTTCTGGGCTTCCTTAGCCTGAACTTCCTTACGAGCAGCCCAACGGGCAGCTAACTCAGGAGCCTGATCGTGGAAATGTTCATCAAAGAAAGCAATATATTCATCCAGCGTTTTACCATGCATCAACGTTTCATAATTATCTTCCGAAATAGGCAAAATATCAATGGCTTTATCCAAGCTAGAAGCATATCCACCCTTGTCATATATCATCTTATAATAATGCCAAGCCTCATCGAAATTATAGAAACCACTCAACACGAAAATACTAGCAATGCCTGATTCCTCAAACGACATATCCAGCTGCTTGACCATAAAGTTGGCAAAGTTGTAAGCAGCTACCGTAAAAAGCAATTGGTTACGATCTACCAACCCCGTCGGATAAATCATAATCATCCGATAAGGAACATTTGGCTCTGCCTTAAACGTCCGGGCAGAATCAGCTGCCGACAATGAACCATCTTCTCCTGTACCAAAGCGCAGATTCCATGTCATACCCGTAACACCACCCTGAACCATCTGACGGCCCCGTAAAACACCTTTCAACATCTCGCCGGCAAGTTCCGAAACATCCTCCGAAGGATATTTATCCAATAAAGCTTTCAATGCCTGCTTAAAGCCTTCGGCATCGCCAGCCTGTACATAAGTCAATGCATCCAGGAACATAAATTTCGGCAACAGTTTTGCCAATGGATACTTCTCGCTGACCATCCGGAAATTCCGTCGTACAGTAGAAGTATCTTCTGCCAGATAACGTTCGTATGTCTGTTCATAAATAGAATCCTGCACCACATCCATCATCCGGATATTGTATTCATAATTCGGATCGGAAATAGCCACGGCATAATCACTTTCAGGGAACTTGGCCATCATCTTCTGTTTATACTCTTCCGCCAGTCCGACATCCTTCAGACGCAAAGCCATTAAATAAATCTGATAATAACTTTCCATCAGGTGTGAATTATCCGGGAAGCGTTTCTCCAAATTCTGGAAAGCTTCTATTGAAAGCGACAGATCTTCCAGTTTATCCTTATAGATCATAGCCATGTTATACAAACCATCTTCAATGATTACGTTCGAAGCATCTACATCTTCGGGCGTCATCGGAAGCTGCTGTAAATAATACTCCCGTGACTTCGGATCGTCTGAACCTACGACAGAAGAAGTATCGCCTTCACCGCCGGCAGCCAGATCCTGCGATTGTTCACCCTCCATTCCTTCTTGGGCGGTTTCCTCGTCCATGTCATTCGGATCATTAAACGTCGTGAGTGTTTTCTTCCGTCTTCGCCAATCATCTTCCAGCGGACGACGTCCCCATTTTCTTTGGAACTGAGTTTTACCTTGCGCTACGGCCTGCGGATTATAGAAATAGAACGAAGTACTACCCGACGCTGTAGGAAGTGTAATTGTATTAGCTTCCGTTCCAGGACGATTGATGCCTGTTCCTTTAGCACTCTGTTCTGCCAGAAAAGCCTCCTTTTCAGCCTCTTCCTGAGCTTTCTTTTCCTCTTCAATAACTTGTTCGATGATCTTATCGATAACAGCCAAGCGTTCTTTTTCCGGCATCTTGGCCAACGTCTGTAAACTATCTTGTAAATGGACTGCTTCTACATGAACAACCAACTCATCCAATACAGCTGACAACTTAGAGATCCGTTCATAATCTTTGTATTCCTTTTGAATACCAGCTAAAGCACCACTGAAGTTAGGTTGTGCTTTTACATAATCACGCTTCTCGAAATACAAATCGCCCAATCGAATCTGGCAAAGAGCCTTATCCAGTCCATTCTGTGTACTTTTCTCAACACCCAACTCATAATTCTTAATGGCATTTACCGTATCTTCCCGGCTCATATATACATTTCCCAGGGCATAATACACCTGATCCAGCAGATCTTTATTCTTCTGGTTCTTGACCATCCGTTCCAAACGTTTTACCACCTTCTGGTAATCACTGCCCGAAAAGACTTCCGTCTGACGGATACGAGCGGCAAATTCCAATTCATACGGAGGATTCGAACGTATCACTTCGGCAAAGGTCTTGTATGCCATACCATCCATCTCGAGAGAAGCATACATTTGTCCGAGCAGATACCGCATCCGACTCTTTTGTAACCGGTTCTTTTCCGCCTTGATCGCCGTCTTCATATAAGGAATCGCATCTTCGAACTGCTGATTCTTGATCAAATAATCCGCATAAACGGCCGCATATTGATTCAGGCATTTCTTCGGAATACCGTTTGTATTCAGTTTACCCAAAATATCTTCCGCTTCATAATTCCAGCCCATCTCTGCATAACAACGAGCTTGCCAGAGTTTAGCAGAAGCGACCAGTTCTTCATCTTCCTTGTAATGACGGGTAATATAAGAGAAAGTTGCGGAGGCTTGAAGAAAGTCGGCATTGTAAAACTGAGCTTCCCCCATCAACATCCAGCATTTCTTCAGAAACGGATTATATTCTTCTTGATTCTGCCACTTGACTTGTTTCGGATCATTCCTCCAGCCCGCTTTCTTTTTAGGTTTTGTCTTTATCGAATGTAATTTGATAGCCTTATTACTTTTCTCAATAGCCCGGTCGAAGGGACCACCGGTTTCTGCTTTTTCCTTTGGTTGTGCACTGATCGGATACATCAGAATCATATCGGAATAATTCTCCTTATATCCTTTCTGCATCGACAACAAGGCTTCATCAAACGAAGTTTTCCCGTTATAGTAGATATTAAAGCGAGAATTCAACGCATGATAAAAACGATTGAACCGGGTATTTTTCTTCGTACTGCACGACCAAAGAAACGATACCGCAAATAAAGCGACTATGTAATAAAAACCTTTCTTCAAAATAACAAACGACTAACGACTTCTCATGAAGTAAATGCGTATATATTAACGTATCAGAAGCGCTTTTATTGCCTTTACTGCCAAAAAGAGCAGTACCAATACCAAGATAATAAAAGCTCCTGAAGGAATATTCAAGTAATAGGATAAGAACAGACCGACAACAGACCCGACAAAGCCAATCAGAACACTGCCCCACATGATCTTTCGGAAATCGGAAGTCAACAAGTTGACCGTGATTTGAGGCAATGTCAGTAAACTCATCAACAACATAATCCCTACCATACGGATCGCCAACACAATGGTTATGGCAATCAGGCACATCATCAGATATTCTATCAAACGTACAGGCAATTGTTGTGTCTTGGCAAAAGCCGGATCAAAAGCCACATAAATGATCTCCCGGGTAAAAATACCAAACAACAGCGAGACGACAACCGACAAAACTGCACTCGCAAGGATATCTGCCGGAGCTATCGTCAGGATATTTCCAAAGAGATAAGCCGAGAGGTTAGGAGCATAACCAGGTGTCAGAAAGATAAAGATCACACCCAAAGCCATACCTAACGACCAGACGCCCGCTATGGCAGAATCTTCCCGTATTTGCTGAGTCCTGCTGGCCCATTCTACCCCAAAAGCAGCCAGAATAGCAAACAGCATAGCCGAAACAATCGGATTCATTCCGGTATAAAATCCCAATCCCAAACCTCCAAATGAAGCGTGGGTGATTCCTCCGCTAATGAATACCAAACGCCGGGAAACAATATATGTTCCCACAATTCCACAGGCTATGGCTGTAAATAAGCTACCTAACAGGGCATATTGGAAAAAAGCATATTGAAACAATTCCATCTTTCTTTCCTCTTCTTAATGAATTCGCCGTTCACCGACAATCAGAAAAGCCTCGTCTTTCAGCTCATCCGGCAAACAAATGCCACGCAATTGTAAACTGCGCAGCCATCCGGCAACTTCAACTTCCCGCAAGGTAAAAAGGACTTCCCGAAACTCATCTACTGCCGACTCATCATATGCGTCCGATTCTACACCTTTGAAGCGATCGAGTTCCTCATCATTATAATACTCAATAGACTTACTGACAGCCGCCAATAAACTATCCCGCTCACAAACTTCATGCTGACCGCAACATTCTTCCGGAATCTCTTGAGGTTCAGGTATTTCAGTAATTTCGCCGCGTTCCAGCATTTTCTGCAATTTCTTATTGCGGAAATAACCCAAAATGGCAGCAACAATACCTAAAACAACCAGACTTAATAGGATATACCACATGACTTATGTATGTTTTATTCTGTCTTTTCTTCTATCAGGAAACCCGCTTCTGTCAAATGTTCCCAATAATGCGGATAACTCTTGCTAACGACTTCAGGATGCATAATCTCGATTCCTGCCGGACGAACCAAAGCCAACGGAGCAAAGGCCATAGCCATCCGATGGTCTTCATACGTTGCTATCTGTGGATTCTCTTCGGCTTCGCACCGCTCTCCATCCCATTCCAGAATACTGTTACAACTATCTTTCAACACATAGCCTAACTTATGTAATTCCTGTTTCAAGGCTTCTATCCGGTCGGTTTCCTTAATCTTCAAACTTTGTAATCCGGAAAAGCGGAAAGGAATATTCATTCCAACGCAGGTTACAACAAAGGTCTGTGCCAGATCCGGCTCATTCACGAAATCATATACTAACTTCCGTGTTACATTCCCGGTCTTTTTCAACACAACTCCGTCGGAAGTAAATGAAGTACCCACACCCAATTGGGCAAACAATTTAGCTCCTGCAGCATCACCCTGCAAACTTTGTTTGAACAAACCTTTGAGTTGAATCTCGGCCTGACGCGATAAAGCCATCATTTCATACCAATAAGAGGCGGCACTCCAGTCTGATTCTACCGTAAAAGGTATAGGTTGATATTCTTGAGGTGCTACCCGGATAGTCGATCCTTTCCATTCCGACTGGACACCAAACTGCTTCATCAATTGAAGGGTTAATTGAATGTAAGGCTTTGAAATAATATTCCCTTCCAAATGAAGGACTAACCCTTTCTCCATCAAAGGAGCTACCATCAATAATGCAGAGATATACTGCGAACTTACACCTCCTGACAAAGAGATTTCCCCACCTTGCAACGCACTGCCCCAAATACGTAACGGAGGAAAACCTTCTTTCTCCATGTATTCAATACGGGCACCAAGCGCATTAAGGGCATCTACCAATATTTTAATCGGACGGTTTTTCATTCGTTCCGTTCCAGTGATAGTCCATTCACCTACAACCTTTGCCAAAAAGGCCGTCAGAAAACGCATCGCTGTGCCGGCAGCCTGTATGTCAAAATCCCGGTCATTCGAATTTAAAGCCTTTACCAGCACTGCCGTATCATCACAGTCTGAAAGATTTTGAATAGGATAGGGGCTATAACTAAGTGCATTCAATATCAACGCCCGGTTACAGATACTTTTGGAAGAAGGCAGTTGAACAACTGCCTTCATTTCTGTTTCCGGAGATTTTATTCTATAGTTCATACTTACCAGTTATTTGGCTACAAAAATAAGGATTTCCACACGCATAAAAAAACGGAAGGCAATCTGTTTTCACAAACAACAGCATAAGTACAAACTTAACGTCCAATTGATGCTGGGACTTCGCCGGTCCAACAAGCCGGTTGCTTGATCTTGAACAAATGTAATATGACAGAAGCTGTATTAACTGTATTCTGTTCAGGTCCGCTTCCTGTTAAATGACTTGTCCAATTAGGCAAAGTGACTGATGGCATCACTACACGTGTCTGTAAAGACAATACGCCTTCTGCCAACAAGGCATCGAGACGAGGTGTACGGGCTTTCAAAAAACCTTCCACACAAATTCCGTCCAATGAAATCATCAGAACCCGTTTCGCTCTTTTGGATTCTACCATTGATGTCACAGCCTTTGCAGAATGGGATAAAGAAGCTGTGCCCAAGACCAATGAACCCATCAATCCTTTCTTAAAGAAGTCTCTTCTTGATTTTTCCATGATATAATCTTACGTTTTAAAATAAAAAAGGTGCATTCCGACGCCTTAAGGAATGACACCTCTTTTAGCTCTGCAATGAAACAATCTCACGACTCCTTCCTAACAAAGACTTGTTAACCTTAGATCTAAAATACTATGAAAAAAACTCGATACAAAAATAATGTATTTACTACATCATACCTCGCTCAAATGTATCAAATTATTATAAAAACCAGCGGTAAAATTTATACTTTTCTTTAAAAAAGGCTAAAATCGTCTCAGATTTCGAATTTTTCGGGAATTGAATCCATAATTTCGAACAATTCTTTAACCGTTTCAGCTCTCAGCATAGCTACACGCGTCTGCTTGAAATCCGGTATTCCCTTAAACAAAGTAGTAGCCGCCAGATGCCGGCGAATATGTAAAATTCCCCGACGTTCGTCCAATCGGTTTACACTGTCCGTAACTTGTTCTTTCAGGATATCTAAATACCAGTGAAAAGACTCTTTAGGCAATAATTCACCTGTCATAAGATAATGTTTGACTTCACGGAAGATCCATGGTCGACCAATACTGCCCCTGCCGATCATGACTCCATCTACTCCATACGAATCAAAACGTTCCTTACAGATTTCAGCACTGGTTACATCGCCATTTCCAATAATCGGGATAGAGATTCTCGGATTTTGTTTAACCGCTCCAATTAATGTCCAATCGGCTTCTCCGGTGTACATTTGGGCACGTGTACGACCATGTATGGACAAGGCTGCAATACCACAATCCTGTAACTGCTCGGCCAATTCCACAATAATCTTATGATCGGTATCCCAACCCAAACGAGTCTTCACCGTAACCGGTATATTTACAGCTTTTACTACTTCCCGTGTGATTTCCAACATTAAGGGAATATTCTGTAACATACCAGCTCCGGCACCTTTTCCGGCAACACGTTTGACCGGGCAACCGAAATTGATATCCAATATATCAGGATGCGCAGCTTCGCAAATACGAGCCGCTTCTACCATCGATGCAACATCTCGGCCATAAATCTGGATAGCAACCGGACGTTCCTCGTCTGATACAATCAGTTTTTGCTGCGTTTTGCTGACACTACGGATCAAAGCGTCACTCGAAACAAACTCCGTATAAACCATATCTGCCCCAAAACGCTTACACATCAAGCGGAACGCAATATCCGTTACATCTTCCATCGGCGCCAAAAACACCGGCCGTTCTCCCAAATCTATATTTCCGATCTTCATATATTTACCTTACACATCGTTATTCTGTGCAAAGGTACGGAATTTATTTGTGGCCTAAAAAAGATCGCCCCTCGCTTCAACGCAATAAGATTGCCAACGTCGGGTTAAGCGAAGCTTTCTGGATCGACAAGCGGAATTCATCCACCAGCTGTTCGCAATCCTCGATGCTCATACCTTGTTCCGGTTGATTCCAATGCCACATATTTACACGTTTCTTTTTATTTTCTTTCTGTTCCATAATCAAATTCTCCTTTTAATTTATTTGTATCCTTCTTGAATGCTTTCTTCGTTGTTTTACCCATAAGACACCTTATTTCGAAAAACCCCTATTCATCCTTCCGATTTTTTTCTCACCTATTAAGAAACAGAAAAAAGGATGTTTATGTTTACAGAAAGAACCGCTGTTTTCCTTTTCTTTATAACTTTGCCGTATTATGTTAGGAACTATAGTCAACACCGTTTGTATCATGATAGGTAGCACGGTAGGCAGTGTAGCCAAGCGTGCCATCAAGCCTCAATATCAAAGTGCATTGTATCATGCCATGGGACTGGCAGCCTTAGTTTTGGGAATCAATGCCGTTACTTCACATTTGCCGGAAAGTAATTATCCGGTCCTGTTTATCGTCAGTCTGGCACTGGGTACGTTAGTCGGCACATTATTAGATATAGCCGGCAAGTTCAATCGTATCGTGCAGCATTTCTCTAAATCCAAGCTGGCAGAAGGACTCTCGACGGGTATTTTATTATATTGTATTGGAACCTTGTCGATGGTCGGACCTATTATGAGTGCCCTCTACGGCGATAATACGTATTTGTTTACCAATGCGACCCTCGATTTGGTGACTTCTACCGTCCTGGCCAGCACCTACGGATTCGGAATGATCCTGGCAGCAGCAGTCTTGTTCCTGTTCCAGGGATCAATTTATCTGATTACTTCTTTGGCAGGAGATGTGATTTCAGATGAACTGATGAATGAGATTTCCATCGTGGGTGGAGTATTGATTGCCAGTTCAGGTCTGGCTATCCTTGAAATCAAAGACTGCAAAACACTGAATATGCTTCCGTCATTGGTTGTTCCGGTATTTTTCTTTATTGCTAAATATATGATTGGTTTTTAGAAGTTTAGACCCAATAAGCAAATTCTTAATATATGTAAATAAAAAGCCGGCGTATTTTTGTCAATTTACGCCGGCTTTTCAGCAAAATACGCCGGCTTTTGATGAAAAGATAAGGCATATAAAAACAAAACCAACGAGAACCCAAAACAATCTTCGTTGATTTCGTTTTCGATTCTCGTTGGTTTTACAAACACCTGCTTACAACCTTCCTGATAAAAGCCGCAAGCCTAGGGTCTTTTTATCGGATATTTCCTACTTTCAGCAAATATTCAGCAATCTGAACAGCATTTAAAGCGGCACCTTTACGAATCTGATCGCTTACTGTCCAGAACGACAAACCATTCGGATTTGTTAAGTCCTTGCGGATACGACCTACGTACACTTCATCGTGATCAGCAATAAACAACGGCATCGGATATACTTTATTAGCCGGTTCATCCTGCAGAACAACACCTTCCATCGTAGCGAATGCCTGACGAACCTCTTCTAATGAAAGCGGACGTTCTGTTTCTACCCAAGTAGCTTCACTATGAGCACGCATAACCGGAACACGTACACAAGTAGCACTTACTTCGATATCTGAATGCATAATCTTACGTGTTTCGTTATACATCTTCATTTCTTCCTTAGTATAACCATTATCAGTGAAAACATCCACATGCGGAATCAGGTTGTAGGCCAACTGATATGCGAATTTCTCAACCGTTGGTTCTTCATCCTTCAATAACTGTTCGTATTGCTTCTTCAATTCAGCCATAGCTGTTGCACCCGCACCACTGGCAGCCTGATAAGTAGCAACATGAACACGTTTGATATGTGATAAATTCTCGATAGCCTTCAAAGCAACCACCATCTGAATGGTTGTACAGTTCGGATTAGCAATAATTCCGCGCGGACGGTTCAACGCATCTTCCGGATTCACTTCAGGAACTACCAAAGGAACATCGTTTTCCATACGGAAAGCACTGGAATTGTCGATCATCACAGCACCATGTTTGGTGATAGTTTCAGCAAATTCAATTGAAGTACCGCCACCAGCTGAAACGAAAGCAACATCGATGTCCTTAAAATCGTCGTTGTGCTTCAGTTCCTTGACAGTATATTGTTTACCACGGAACGTATATTCACGTCCTGCACTACGAGACGAACCAAATAAAACCAGGTTGTCCATCGGAAAATTTCTCTGTTCAAGTACACGCAAGAATTCTTGTCCTACGGCACCACTTGCACCAACAATTGCTACATTCATTTCAGCAAAAATTTTTAGTTTTAAAGTTTGTTTATTCGTTTACAATTTTTATCTTTGCGATTAATTAATAACACACTGTTATCAAACAGTGTGCAAAGATAAACAATTCTAAAACAAAACTGGCTGGCTATGAAACAAATTTTACTTTTCTTCCTCGTTAATCTTCCTCTTTTGGTATTTTCGCAGTTTCAGGAGACGTTTGAATCTCAGGAATTACCCGAATCATGGACTGGCAATCGTCAACAGTTTGTAATAGACGATGGCGTTTTAATGGTAAACGGCCAAAAACAAACAGAAACCGTTTCCTTATCTTATCCATATTCAATAGAAGGAAATGAGCAAGAATGGGAATTTTATTTATACCTGAAAAACAAACCTACAACCGATAACCGGATTAAAATATTTCCCGCTTCTCCCGATAAAACTCCTTCCGGGTTTTATATCTGTGCTGGATATAATAAGTCTAACCGGTTAAGAGTTGTTATCAATGACCATGAAATACAAGCCTTTAACGACTTTGATAAAGAAGAAAGATGTATCCTGCATCTTATCATAACGTGCAAAGATCAAAGATATTGGAGTTTTTCTGTCGGTAATGCATTGTCTGATGAGACAACAAAACGAACTGCTTCATTCGAATCCAGCTATACATTTCCATCGCAAGCCAACTTTTGTATTCAGGTAACGCACACGAAAACCAGAACAGATGATTTCGGTGTAGATGATATCTGTTATCGGACGAAAATAACGGAACAACCCGAAGAACCAGGACAAACTGAACAAAGTTCCGTAGAATTAACGGCGATCCAACCAATCAGTTTATCGGAAGTTTCTTTTGAATTCAACGGACCTGTATCGCTTGAAAATGCGGTCTTTTCTATATCCGGTTATGGATTCGAAAGCAAGTGTTCCGCTGTTAGAAGTATTTATCAGGACAACAATCATCAAGTCGTTATGATTCGTTTTCCTCAACCCATGACACTCAATAAAGAATATACATTCTATATAGAAAATCTGAAAGATGAACAGGGAGCTATCATTCCGGATGCTTCATATACTTTCTTATTACAAGAGGAAGAAACACCCGAAGATCCAAAAGAAGAACCAGACGAACCGGAGACACCTGTCGTTCCGGAAGAACCGGAACAGCCGGAAGAATCTTATCCGAAAGGAAGTGTCATCATCCATGAAGTGATGGCAGATCCGAAAGGATTGACAGCCTTGCCCGAAACAGAGTACATTGAATTATATAATAAGGTAGATCAATCAATCGACCTTTCCAACTGGATACTCAACTATGGATCGACTCCGATTGCTTTAACCGGCATTGTCATCCCGGCACATGGATGGGCCGTTCTATATCGTTCCGGACGGGAAATAGAGGTGGGAAGCGGACAAGCCTGCCCTTTGGATAAATTTCCTTCTGCTTTGGCCAATACGGGAAAAGAACTTTCTTTATACGATGCCAATGGTCAGCTGATGGATCAATATACCTATCCGAAAGCGAAACAGGCCTGTTCATGGGAATATGATGAGGAAGGCTGGCATCTTTCAACCGATCCGCGTGGAGGAACACCGGGAGAAGCCAATTCGGAAGCAGAGAAGAATGAAGAAGAACCTGATGAAACGCCTGATGAACCGGAAGAAGAAACCAATCCTGAACCGGAAATACCGGAAGCACAACAACCTCAACCCGGTGATATTATCATCAATGAACTATTGCCGGAACCTTTTGTCGATGGCAGTGAATACATTGAACTGTATAATCGCTCCGAACAGGAATTAAGTCTGAAAGACCTATGCATTTCTACCCGGAAAAGCGATGGTTCTTTAAACACCCGTTATCCTTTGGAAGCTTATCCACAAACACTACAGGCAGGTGATTATCTGTTGTTGACCAAATCTATCGAAGGAGTAGAGAATTTCTATTCACTACCGGCTTCTCTAAATTGGTTGGAATGTAAATTACCTGTACTTTCCAATACTGGTTCAACCGTTGTTTTATATCGGGAAGAAGGAAAAATAATTATCGACGAAGTAAGTTATTCTCCCAAATGGCACGCACCTACCGTCAAGAACAAAAAGGGTGTTGCTCTGGAACGGAAAGATCCGGATAAAGATTCACAGAATGCCGACAACTGGACTTCGGCTGCTTCGTCGGCTGGTTTCGGTACACCTGGCTTGGAAAACTCACAATATCTGAACGGAGGGACAGAAACAGATTCAGAAGAAATTGATGATCCGATTTATCAGCCAACCGGAACTTTTCAGATTCCGTATCGGCTCAATCAATCAGGCTATATGGCACGAGGATGGATTTTCGATTTATCCGGCAGGAAAGTAGCTTTAATAGCCGACAACACCTCGCTCGGAACGCAAGGATATTTAGAATGGAACGGAAAAGGGCGCGATGGTTCGCCAGTCAATACAGGTATTTATATCATATATCTCGAACTATGGCATCCCGGCGGAAACGTCATTCGTAAGAAACAAGTATTATTAATTCCATAGATTTCGTTGTTTTCTAAGTTCTTTTCAACATAGGAGTTGTATTTAGAACATGGAAGGCACAGCATGTGATATGTTGTGCCTTCATTTTTTCCTCGCAAATCTTTGAAATGACTTCAAAATACTTTCTCTTCCGAAAAACTCTCTGAGCAACTATAAGGATTTATAATTTTACCTTCTTGCTCTTACCTTTCGGACTTTCATTATGGAAACGATCAACCGCCGTCACAACATAACGATATTTGATTTTGCCCTCATCGTAAGGCAGTTTATAGAACGTATTTCGAGTAATCCCTACGATCTTAGCCGGATTATTCAAATCAATTTCTTCCTTAGGATCGAAACGATAAACCACAAAATACCAGGCTAATTCCGGATTCGTCTTACTTTGTTCAGCTTTCCAATGCAACATGAAACCATCGGCCGTCCATTCTGTCTTCAGTTTCTTGACTTCTTCAGGAGCCCGGTTATGCATGTTTGTATAAGCCGGAATCAATGCCGGATACCGATGATAATGACGTTGCAGACTATCAGCTACCCCTTTGTTATTCCAAAGAATTTCATTGGCCGGCCAGAAACAGTTACCTGCAATATGCGGCAAACGACGTTCATAACGCATTTTCTTAGTCAATTGATCTGCTTTCATCGTACGTGCAACATCTTGTCCGATATATAAATGACCGCCATACGCATGTTTGCTCCACCATTTAATCAGGGTTGTGTAATCAGCCAGTGGATGTCCCATCTCCCAATAAATCTGAGGAATATTATAATCAATCCAGCCTTGTTTTACCCAATAGGTAATATCGGCATACAAGTCGTCGTAATTCTGCAGACCATTCGTATTACTTCCGGAACCGTCTGGCGTACTCTTCTTATTCCGATAGATACCAAACGGACTGATACCAAAACGAACCCACGGTTTATTCAACAAGATCGTCCGCTTGATTTCACGAATCAGCTTATTGACATTCTCACGCCGCCAATCCGCTTTCTGTTCAGGTTTATATCCTTTGGCTAAACCATACTTACGGAAACTCTTATCGTCCGGAAAGAATTGTCCGGCTGCCGGATACGGATAGAAATAATCATCCATGTGAATGGCATCCACATCATAACGGGAAACAATATCTTTTACCACCTTGCATATAAACTGACGTGACTGTGGTAAACCCGGATCAAAGAGAATCTGTTTGTTGTAAGTAACAAACCATTCCGGATGCTGGTGATAAATGTGCGAATCGGCAAACTTGGTATTTCCGGCTGTACTGATCCGATACGGATTCAACCAGGCATGAAACTCCATATTCCGCTTGTGACATTCCTCAATCAAGAAAGCCATCACATCGAAATTACCTTCCGGAGCACGGCCTTGTTCACCTGTATAGAAACGACTCCATGGTTCTAACTTCGAACGATAAAAAGCATCAGCTTCCGGACGAACTTGGAAAATAATGGCATTTATACCGCATTTCTCCAGAAAATCGAGTTTACGGATAAAGCTCCGCCGCATTTCCTTTACCGACATTTCCTTGTATTCTCCCTGAAAAGCCGTCTGAATCCAAGCACCCCGAAACTCCCGCTTCGGATTTTCTCCCAATACCAATGATTGTTTAATAGGCTGTTGTGTTGTTTTACACGATGACAAAATCGCTACAAACAAGACGAACATCCATTTCCAATACTTCAACATAAATAATCTAGAGTTAGTAAGTTCCTTCATTTATACGTTTTCAATATAGATAAGATACAAGCAAACGAGTTGACAAGGTTTTCAGGAAATCTCTATAACAGAAAAGATCCTCACACCCTGTCAACTCGTCAACTTATCAACTTATCGCTTCAATTATAATCCTTGAATCAGATAAGGCATACGAGCCTGAACACCGGTCTGCGACTTCATGCGCTGAATGTTGGAATAAACAGCGAAATCTTCCTCACCTAAAGCTGTACGAATGAATGAAACCTTCGCTTCTCCCATCATCTTTTCCATATATTCCGTAAAGAAGTCTTTCTTGGTATTGGCTGTTGTTACGGTATAAGCTGTAACGCCTGCCAACGAAGCTGCCTCTTCGATCGCAACATCCATGCCACCCAGTTTATCAACCAAACCACGATCCAAAGCCTGTTCGCCTGTCCACACACGACCTTGTCCAATATGATCAATTGAATCCTTCGGTAAACCGCGTCCGTCAGAGCAACGAGTCAGGAACAAATCATACGTATGTTCAACACCTTTCTGTATCAACGCTTTTTCATCTTCCCGCATCGGACGGCTCATATCACCCAAGTCTGCATACGTATTCGTCTTGACTATATCCGTCGTTACATCCAATAACTTAAAGGTTCCGGCCATATTCCGGACAACACCAAAGACACCGATAGAACCTGTCAGTGTAGAACGTTCTGCAATAATCTTATTAGCGGCACACGAAATATAATAACCTCCCGAAGCAGCATAATCACCCATAGACACAACAATCGGCTTCTTGGCCTTCAGATCTATTACAGCTTTCCAGATCTGTTCAGAAATATACGCACTACCGCCCGGTGAGTTTACACGGAATACAACGGCTTTTACATCATCGTCCTTAGCCAGTTTGCGCAGTTCATCAGCCATATCTTCCGAGATAACGGCTTCATCCATACCCATGGCAGAATTACTCTTTTCACGGATCTCGCCTTCGGCATACAAGACAGCTATCTTATTGCTGCTTTCCTGAGTCTTTTCCGGAATAGCAAGCATCTTTTTCACATCGGCCGATACCATCTTATCGTCCAAAGATTGTCCAGCCATCCGTTTTACGCAATCTTCAGCTTCTTTCCGATAAGCCAAAGCATCCACTAGCTTATAATCGACCATTACTTGCGCATCATCAAAGGCCAGACCCTGATTCAGGAAAGTATCCAGATCGGCAGGAGCGATATTACGAGACGCACAAATAGCAGATGTCATATTTCCCCAAATACTACCTAAGAAAGAAGTCAGCTGTTCCCGGTTTGCATCACTGAACTTATCTGTCATATACGGCTCAACCGCACTTTTATAAGTACCAACTTTGAAGATATAAAATTCCATTCCCACTTTAGCTGCCAGATTCTTAAAGAAGATTCCCTGAGAAGCTAATCCAACCAAAGCAACTGTTCCCTGCGGATTCACAAAGACAGAATCGGCCACACTGGCCAGATAATAAGTTCCTTGTGTATAAGCATCAGCATACGAAACAATAAACTTTCCGCTTTCCTTAAAGTCTTCCAATTCCCGACGGATTGCTTCAAAGCTGGCAAAACCACCCGACATACCACTGGCATCCAAATAGATTCCCTTGATCTTATCGTTTGTCTTTGCTTTACGGATAGCCTTCGTAATATCAGTTAATGACATTGGTTCAACTTCTTCACTAAATAAACCGCTAAAAGGATTCTCGGTTACCTGATCAGAAATTGTACCTTCCAATTTCAATTTAAACACCGTATTATCCTTGGGTTTATATTCAGTCGAAGAACTGCTGGATGCAGCGATGCCAATCAAAAAGGAAATGCCAACCAAGATCAGCAAGCCCATTGCTATCAGCACTCCAAATACGGAGGCAAACATGGTTTGAAAAAAGTGTTTCATAAAACTATCTATTAATGTTTATCAGATTCTTCCTAAAAATTCATCCACTGTATAATTCAGAAAACGATTGAATGGTAACAACAATTGGAAATCGGCTACGGTCTTCTCCATCCAGTCCGGTTGCGTAAAGAAGCTGTCCGGTTTTTCCGAACAAACACAGAAGTCTTTGTGCCGTAGTATTTCTCCGTAAGCAAAATCAGCCGGATAACCGACAGGCATCCGCTTTAACGTTTCACCTTCCAATATCGGATAAGTTGCCCGAAAGACAGGATCTTCCAGGATGGCTACAAATTCATCTATATGATCATAAATATCCCGGCGCAACATCTTCAACAATTGGGGAGGCGGACACCATACACCGCCCGACAACATACAATGTCCGGGTTCCAGATGAATATAATAACCTCCACGTTCACTGGCCCTTCCGCCCAAGGCGATATAAGCCGCAAAATGACTCTTATAAGGTGTCTTATCCGGTGAAAAGCGGATATCCCGATAAATACGGAACAAACAGCTCTTTGCCTCCACATTCTTTACCTCCGGATCAAACAACGCTATCCGGTTAATCAGCTTTTGTACATCATCAATAAAAGCGTCATGCAGCCGGTCATACCGAGCCTTATTTTCCTGAAACCAGATACGATTATTATTTTCTCTTAATTCCGTTAAAAATCGAATGATTTCTTCATTCATAATTCCCACATATTTAATTCCCGCAAAGGTAAAAAAATTCAATTACCAACCCGCTTATATTTAATAAATAATTCACGTTTCGCAAGTCCGACTGGTAAGTTATCATCAGTACATCATATTATCGTGCCAAACTGTTTACGCCAGTTCTCTGAAAAAGGCAGGTATCTTTGTAAACAGAATAAACGAGAATCGATTTTGTTTCCAATTGGTTTTGTTTCCGATTCTCGTTTATTCTGTATGAATGTCCTTTTATCTGCAAACACTGTCATTATACTACCTACAACCAATTTCTTTCAACGTCTTTCACACACACGCTTACCTTATTTATATTCAGTAAATTCCTGTGAAAGATGTGAAGGCTTCACCCAAAATCGTCTATTATTAATTTTAGATCGTCATTTTTTAATTTTCTGTCTTATTCTTTCCTTATTTCGTGTATAAAAACGATAAATCCTCTTTTATTATTAAAGATTTTAGTAGATGACAAAAATTAAAATTTTATTGTTAAATATCTAATTATCAATC